>Ga0255211_1000347_pt1 | contig 17351 bp, 20 predicted proteins | sample Miss_Yuk_RepB_8d_FD_183036 | JGI IMG/M metagenome (GOLD analysis project Ga0255211, IMG submission 183036) | Freshwater microbial communities from Mississippi River, Louisiana, United States - Miss_Yuk_RepB_8d | ecosystem: Environmental > Aquatic > Freshwater > River | place: USA: Louisiana...
ATATCGATGATATTATCAAAAATATCAATCAGCAAATCGATAATTATAAAAATGATAAAACTGATAAAAACGCAAAATGGAAAGCATTGGATGAAAAAGCAGAACGCGAGAAGAAAGAGGCGGAAAAACCAGTGGTCGAATCCCCCACTGATTCTCTCGGTAAATCGATTGAACCTTCGAATTATATTTGGTTTACAGATGAAGACACGGGAGAGGAAAGATATGGCAAAATCATGCATATTTATCCAGATGGAAATGTAGATGTTTTAGTGTTTGATGAAGCCAGTGGACAATACTTATCACCTCCTGTAGAAGTTGAGCCCACGAATATTGTGAAAATCGAAAAACATTCGGGATTAAAACCGATTATTCCTCAAACCCCTGAAGGTTCTCCAGAGACTGAATCGTCAAAATCGATTGTTTCCTCTTGGACCCCATCGGAAGAAAGTAATGCGTCACAATCTGGTGGCGCCGTAAATGTGTTTTCACCATCGGAAACCAGAGTTAGAAGAGAAGATGGATTTGCGATTGGTGATTCTGTTTGGTTCCGCGGAGATTTTAAATCCGAACGTATATGGACAATTATAAGAATTGATAATAAATGGATAACTATTAAAACGATGGATTTTGAGGGATTACCAACAGAAGATTCTGCGATTCGAGTGGTTAGTGTAGCCGATATTCATAAAGTGGACCCTGCTTTCCAAATGAGAGCACCCGTGGTTTCCGAGATACCGGCGATAAATGCGATTCCACCCGGACAGGCAACATTTTGTAAAGAACCAGTCCAATTTGCGCCAGTGATTAATGTAGTCACTGGAAATAATAATGAAATCGAACAACCTGTGAAACCTCAAGTTCCAATAAATCCTGTTGCGGGTTTAGAACCGATTATGTCGGCGCCTTTAATACGCAAAAAAGTAGGATTTGGAGAGCCAAATATGAATACTAATGTTGGAAGTGAAGACACATTGGCAACGACGAATAACGCATTAAGTACTTTAGATAATGTAAAAGGCGGATTTGTAGTCAAAAAAGCATAAATAAGAAGAGCCCGCATTTGATTGAATTATAATATTGTGATAATATTATAATGATGAAAATAAAAAGAGAAACATGGATAATGATTGCGTTATTGTTGGTTGTGATTGTTTCCTGTATGTTTATGGGGTCGAATATATATGAAGGCAATGACACAATGGTCAGTGCACAAAAAAATAGTAAACAAAAAAATAAGGCTATGCTTGTAAATTATGAAAATCAGTTTAAATTAATTAATGATTATATGAAAATAGTTCGTACTGGATTGGACACATTAAAACCAAAGTTAATAGACGCAAGTGGTATACCAATGCCAGTTGATCCTAGTGATCCTAGCAATAATGAAATAATAAAAGCATTTGACCAATTGAAGATGGGTGCTGATTCAGTCGTTAGCAGTATCGGACAATTGCGAAATATGGCATATCCTGTAAATATTCAGCCGGCACCACCAAAACCTGATGCTTCCTAAAATTATGCACTATCGAAAACAAAATAATCGTTTTTTCTTCTCTCAATATAAATATAAATGAGATTCACTGATTTTGTTTTCGCATTTATCTTTTTATTCATTATTTGTATTTTTGGAATGTTTATTTGGCGTCATGTCCGTACTTGGTTTTTAAATATGAGACAATCCATCGGCATGTTATCTTATCAGATTGAAGGATTCGATTCGAATAATTTACCGGTAGTTGACCTAAGTGATCAACCAATGAGTGGCGCTGATAAAACAAATCTTTTAGTCGATTTAATCGTTCAAGTCAATAAAAATCAAGATATTTTACTTTCCGCTGACCCTTCCTATAATGCTGAAAAATACGAAATGATAAAAAACACGGATACTGACCCAGAAAATACTTATATTATTTTTACGAATATACAAAAACTAATGTCTGGAATCATTCCCACACAAGATTCGAAAATACAAAAAATATACGAATTATATGTAGGAAATCCAGATATTAAAGATTTTGCCGGATATGTAGATACAATCACACCATCTTCTTATGAAGGCGATGATAAGAATTTACTGGAAATCCGATTATTAAAAATGTTGGAAACGATTGTAAAAGGACATCAACAAACTCTTGATAAATATCAGAAAAAAACCACAGACGATATAACAAGTTCAGAGGATGCCGGTGGATTAATATCTGGAATTGTATAATATATGGATATTCAAAATATTTCATTTAATAATAACCATTATTATATAATGACATTTGATTCAAACAATTATAAGTTATATGCCCCATATTTTAAAAATATTTGTGATCCTGATTATATTGATAAAACTTTAGAGAACTTGTCATACCAATCAATAGAAGATGAGGGTCATTACGGATTCTTTTTGTTTGACGATGAATCTAAAATTCGTGCTGTTTTAATATTTGATTTTAATTGCACAATGAATTGCAATTCTATAATTAAATATACGGATATTAATGATAGTGGTGAAATTACATTATTATGTTCTAATAAAAAACACCAAGAAAAAGGTTTGACGTTTTTTTTTTCGAAATATGTAATTGAAAATCTAATACCTCAAATAAAACCGATAAAACATATATTTTTATATGTTGCTGAAGGACATAATAAAAACGTTCCAAATGAAGAAAAAAACCAGATTGCGATATCATTTTATAAAAAACTTGGTTTTAAACCATTGCAACCACATTCAAGAATTTTTTCATATAATTATGAAAACCATAGAGGTGGAAAATATAATAAAACAATGAATAAACGAAAACAAGTTCGAAAATATTCACTCAGAAAACTCAGAAAATAAATGTTTTTCGCAAAATATATCTTTATTTTTATGATTTTGATTTTGTAAATCAAAATCTGTTGCAAATTTGTAAAATAATTTATGAGAGGTTATATAAGAATATACACATTCATTGCAATTTTCAATATTGCATTTATATTTAAAATAACCGTTTTCTAAACATATCTTGTTTTTTCTCCATTCTTTGATTGAATTATCAAAATCTATATTGTCTTCAGAATGATTCTTACACTGTTGAGTTTTCACCAGGTTGTCTTCACGCATAATATAATCAATCATCCAATTATCCCATTCGACTTCAATAAGTCCTGTTTGGTCATTGATAACTGTAATAAATGTAGCAATTCCTGCTATTTTTATCATTTCCATTTGGAATTCTTCTAGATAAGATAAATCTATGTTAAGTTGAATCGTATCGATTTCTTCGTTGTAAGCATGTTTCACAGATTCGATGTATTTGGCGACTTCTGGGGACATATTTGACATATATATTTGTTTAGAATACAAATATATAATTTAATTTGGACATGGTTCAATTTTATCGGAGATGACTTGGTAAAATCTTATCTTTCAAATTCTGTAATTTTTTATAGCATTTATTCACAGTGACTTCACTCACACCGCATACGGTTCTTATATCTGATTTCGACATATTTAGTCCATAGGTTTGACAGACGAAATAAATAATTCCAGCAGCAATCGAATGAGGTGTATTATCTGGAATTAAATTCTTCGTTTCAATTTGTTTGGCGACGAATTTCGCCATTAATGTTTGTTCTCCAGTAATATTCAATTTGCAACAATAACGATCAATAAATGAACTAGGCATGGTTTCTTCCAATACGATTTGTTCTTTTGTCATATTTCCGCCATTATTACGGTCGATATTATTCAAAATATTGAGAGCCAAACTACAACCATGAGTGGCACTTGTTTTATCCAAATGAAACATTTCTGCGATTTCATTCGATGTTCTTGGATACCCATTCAAACGACAAGAAATATAAATGGATGCGGCTTTTGTTCCATCACGATTACATCCACGGAATATTTTTTGTTCAGAAATATCTTTATGAATTGCGAGAGCATCATCGACGAACATTTTCGGAATTCCCGCATTTTGTGCCATATTGCTAATATACATGAATTCATTATACAATGCTTTTTCTTTATGAGGAATGGATTGCCATTCAGTCCATTTCGCGATTTTGCGCATTTCATAAGAGATTTTACCATTATTCATGACTTTACATCCGAAAGAGGATTCATGAAGAAGAGGATTGATTGGATTGCCACATCGTGTTGGGTCATTCGCATTTTTGTCGTCGGCACCGTAGAAACGCCATTCGGGACTATAATCGAGGGTTTCTTTACAAATAGCCCCACAGGATTGATTACTACAAACAGGATATTCATTATCGATATTAAGCATGACCGATTCGCAAACACGGCATTGATTGGGATAACGAACTGTATCGGATTCAGTGGCGACTTCGTCAGAAGCAGGTTGATTTTGAAGAAGTTCTTCTTGGATTTGTTTTTTGTCTTGGTCGAATAAATCCCAGATTCTGGATTTATCATCAAGAGTCCGATTCCATTTGTTTTTCTTTGTTTTGGAGAGAAGATTTTGTGTTTTGTTTTTGACAGTAGAAGAAGATTTAATCGCAGCGAGTGTGAGAGTATTCGATTCTGATTGCGACAACATTGTTTTATATTGTTTTAAGAAGAAGTGTATTTGATATTGTATGGTTTTCTTTAAATCCTTTTCATAAGTGTTCAAATTGTTTCAATTTTGTTAGGCGGGTTGAGGAATAGTAATTTGGATGATGACAACACCTGAACCACCGTCTGAACCTGGGTACGGAATACTAGTAAAACCACCATTACCCCCATTCCCAGTGTTTGGTGTCCCAGAAACTACTGCGGTAGCATATGAATTCCCACCATTTCCATAGTAAGTATTCATAAATGTACAAAACGTTCCTGTCCCGCCTCTTCCGAGTGAAAGAGTATTTGAAGCATTTAGCCTTCCATTGAGTCCAGGCATTCCGCCAGGACCGCCACCACCTCCACTACCTCCATCTCCACTAGCAGATGTCCATGCTGCACGTGAATTCACTAATGTACCACCTCCATTTCCACCAATGCTTCCAACACCCCCAGAACGTGCGTTTACAGTAACTGCGTTGCCATATCCAGACAAATTGTAAGGTCCAGTACCGCCACCACCACCTGCGCCAGCGCCAGATTGTCCAAGTGATTGTGTTCCCGATATTGTTCCCGATATTGAATTTGATGGTGTAGTACCATTATTGGGAGCGTTCAAAATCGTCGATGAATCACATAATATAGTTCCAGTTGAAGATAATATTTTACCGGTCAACGCATTCAATGATGAAACACTTCCTTTTGTTGGCAATGTTGAATTGTATATCCCACCAGCACCACCAGCACCGACTGATATTGAAAATGTAGATTCTTTTGTTATATTTGTAATTTTTCCACCGCAAGAATCATAAACAACTACATTTCCACCACCACCACCACCACCATATGAACCAATAGAACCTCTGTTTGCTCCACCACCGCCGCCACCACTTACAATTAAAATACTCGCGGACAAATCCGCCGTTGTCGAAAATGTATAATTTGCGGTCGCTGGATTTTTGAAAAATATAGTATGTAATGAACCTGGATTGTCTCCATTTGTTTTATTAATTGAAATATCAATAATTCCATTTCCTGGATATCCACCGCCGGAGACTTGATATGGTAATGTTGGTATTACGACTCCACGTCTTCCTTTTCGATTTGCAATCGACCCAAATGTTGAAAATGAGGCCATTATTATATATTTTCACAGAAAAAAATATAATATACTAAACTAATTGTAATAATATACTTGAATGTTTGCTAAACATGTAGTACTGGTTGTATTTGAACCTTTAGTCTGAACACCATTTACAAAAGTTGCGTATGGATACGTACCATAGTTTTGGCTGGTAAGAACTCTTAAACCAATCGGATATGTACCAGCAGAGGATATTGTAAATCTTTTTACATAATTAATCCATGAGGTCGATGCTGTCAACGTTGTTTTATTCGGCAATGGAAAATCCATTGACAACACCGTATTATTTATCATTGTACATACTGTATTTGTAACATTATATGCGGTTAAACTTTCTACAGACGCGTACCATGACATATAATATTCACCAGCCGTAGGAAATGTAATGTTTTGTATAATGTCAGTATATGTTTCAATCGTTGCTAAATTTGCGCTAGTGTCTCTAATCGCAACAAATTGGTTTGATGGACATTGACTAGCATTTATACAATAAGTAGTTGATGTTTTACTACATCCAAAAATACTTCTCGACGCAGCATAACCCGTTGTAGTAATTGTCCAACTGTCAATAGCACTAATAGAAATGGATGAACCGCTTACGATGGATGGCGTTGTGGTTGCATAATCCATATTTGTACCCAAATATACGGGAGTTAAAACGCTATAATAAGATGTAATATCGGATTGTACACATTCTTTATTTTCCCATCGCACATCATCAAAATTCGCTTCACAATAATCATTTTTCGCAGTACTACAACCAATGAAATTACTTGTATATGTAGTTGCTGTTGGATAAGCAGTATTTGTTGTTATTGTATTTGTTAAGGTGCCATTCACATAAAAATACCAAATTGGTGTTCCACCTCCATTATAAGAAATCACCCAACTAATATGACGTGCGTTTCCATCATTTAATGCAACGTTATAAATACTTCCATCTGTGATTTGTGTCATGACACCGGCATTTTGTACATGAGCAGATAGTTTATTCGAATATAATGACAATCCGAATTGATTTCCAATCGTATCGTCAAACCAAAATAATTTGGCACCATTTGGGTTAATAATGTTAAACGAATTGTCGATGTTTGAGGAGGCGGTTTTTATCCAGAATGATAATGATATGCCACTTATATCCGTAATTAAAGAAGGCAATGTCACATAATTACCGTTTGTATCGCTTGATATGTTTCGGATAGATAATGAACGAGTACCTAAAATCGGTCTATATTTGTCAACAATGCGATAATTAGAACCAAAAAAATTAGTTGTTGCTGTGCGTGTAGTAAATGAAATATTGTTTTGTAGCAAAATAGCAGATGAATCATAATTAATAAATTTTACTATTTTGCGACTGGATGTGACCGATGAACCTATTGCACCGGCGGTTCCGATATAAAATGTAAATGAATCGTCACGTGGTCTCCACATACCTCTTGACCCTTGTCCTGAATTGGACGATGATTCATTAATGCCCCAATTAATTCCAAACCCTTGATGTTTACCGATATTTCCGTCTGTGTTTATATACCAATACAATGGTAATCTGGTTAATCCGTTTGTTGACCCCGTAAAAATAGTTGTATAAACGTCTGTAAGAGAAACATGCCTAACATTTCCACCAACTGTGGATCCAGCTTCCCATGCGATTGCTGTATCAAATTTATTAACTGAGAATTGTCCGGGTCCGGTCGAAACATTTTGTCCAGTTGGATCTGTAGAATATCCATCAACAAGTCTTATAGTAGTCCATGTGTTTCCGTAATCAATTGAGCGATATCCTCCAGTAGTACTGTTTAAAGGTCTTGGACTAACATATTGAGTTTGACCATCGTCAGACATTGCGATAGGATATTGATAATTATACAACACTGGAGTATGAGTTACACTAACCTTATTTGTCCATGTTTGTCCATAATCGGTAGAAACCTTGATATATGAATCTCCGCAAAATGTCACATATTTACCGGTCTCTGACATTTTTATTCCGATACCAATTGTTGTAACTGATAATGTGTTTGTATAAGAAACACCATAATCAGAAGATACATAAACCCCTCCAGTACCTGTCAAAAGAAGTGCAATATATTTTCCATTCATGGACATCGTTGCAATTGAAACCGTTGTATATCGCGTCTCAGTTGTAAATGTAACACCTTCATCAAATGAATAATATAGTTTGTTTTCAAGAACACCATATATAACACGTTTTGTATTAGAAACCGATGCGTCCAGTGTAGGCGCGTTTGTGTCATATATATTTTTTAATTTTGTAGTTGAATAATCATAATCTTCAAAATTATATCGAAAGTTGCGCACAGGTGTTTGTTTAATGCCGCCTCCGCTTCTTCCTTTTCGATTTGCAATCGACCCAAAAGTCATAAATGAGGCCATTATTATATATTTTCACAGAAAAAAATATAATATACTAAACCAACATATTCTAAACATTAGGTCCTCTTCTTTTTTTATTTGTTCTCACCTTACGACCTCTTTTTCTTTTTGTCTTCTTACCACCCTCTGACACCTTGTAATTTAATACATTGTCAGAATTTCTCCGTATTTTTTTTGATTGTTTGTTGCTTGTTCCATTTCAATAACAAATTTTTTAATTAAAGAATTTAATCGATTTGAATAATATTCATTTTCTCTTACATAATTCATTACATCGTTTGACAATAATTGTATCGGAAACAATTGTAAATAACGACTCTGTCGTTCCATTGTTTATATACTTGTTGTATATTTTATTTATCGTCTTGTTTTTTTAACAGATTTGGTATTAGACGCACGTTTTCTTTTTCTGGATTTCGCAGTTGGCGTGGGTGGGTCACAACGGATAGCGATTGTTTTTAATTTTTCCAGCCATTCTTCTTTCGCGGTTTTTTCTAAATCCACCTCTAATGGTATTGAATAAGGCATTGAATTCAAAAAATCATCTATTATAAATTGAATTGCTTCTTCTCTTGTTTCCCATCCAAAATCTTCTAATGTTTGTCCGCTTTCTAATAATTCATCCAAGTCTCTTATTGCGTCTTCTTCTTTTTTCGAATGTCTGCGATTGAAATAATCATGAAATCTTTTCATATCATCGATAGTAATTGTAGAATCCGAAATATGATTCTCTCTGATAAAATCAGTTAAGTCATCATTCGTTGCACCAAAATATTTATACATCGCATAAGTGGATATAGTATTTTTTGAAAATGAAACCACCGTTTTAATACTTGGACTGGCTCTCAAAAAATAAACCAAATAAATAAAAGCAAAACGTAAAAACAAATTGAATTTACGACCTTCATATTGGGGTTTTGTTTTCGAAATAATTTCTATGGCATCTTTGACATAATGCTTAGTTTCATCCTGGGTTTTTCCATCATGATATAATCCACTTACGCTAGATATACATTTGCCATTATAATTCAAACATAAGATAATATCATATTCTGCGTCTGGATGATATACCGCGGAATCGACATCAATATACTGATAACGACGCAATTCAAGCGCATATTTACGACTACATTTTTCATGTAAAATAGCATTGAGTGTATCGATTTCTCTTAATGCTCTTGTAATTCCAAAAGACATTCGTATATATATTTTAGAGAGAGAAAAAATGCCAATAATATGTTCGCATAATATATAAATGGCCTCTCCGATTGTAAAAACGGAAACTCGTGGAAATGTGAAAATATATCATGTGAGAAAAATGATGGATAATGCGAAAGTAGCATCTCTTAAAAATACATTTGTAAAACGTTCACAGATTCATACAATATTAGATCATGATGCCGATGTATATACCGAAGATGGAGATTTATTATTGAAATACCGCAAGAATAAATTATCGAAAAAACATATGAGTGAGTTTTATGATAATGTAATCGAGTTTGCAGTAATACCAACAAGTAATCGTGGTTCAGCATCGGGTAGTCAGAAACTTGACAATCGTTCAAATCCTAAAATTATGACAAATATTATTGGTTATTTTGACCGTTTATCGCCGCGTCAGAAATTTGTTATGAAACAAAAAGGTCGTCAAACAACCCTTGCGGTAAGAGAAACGCGTTTTATGATGGATTATCCGGATAAATTTAAGAAATTAGTGCCTCTTGTAAATCAAATTGATGATTATTATGAGAAATACATTCCAGAGAAATATGCAAAACAAAAACGAAAAGCGAATCAGACCCCATTTCGAATTGGAAATACAGCATTTACAACAATTACAACCAATGTGAATTTTCAAACAACTCTTCATAAAGATGCGGGTGATGATGAAGAAGGTTTCGGAAATTTAACAGTGATTGCTCATGGTAAATATGAAGGTGGAGAGACATGTTTTCCTCAATATGGAGTTGGTGTAAATGTTGAACCAGGAGATGTATTGTTTATGAATGTGCATGAATGGCATGGTAATTTGCCGATAAAACCTATAGATAAAGATGCGAAACGTTTATCAATAGTATGTTATTTAAGAACTGGTGTATGGTCGAGAACGGCGAGAATGACTAAGAAACAGATGATGGAACATTTAAAAGCAATGCGTAAAACTCGCCGATTGATTACACAAGCGAGTAAACCAGATAAAAAAGAACCGGTTGCGTCGTAGGTCAATAATGCTTATATATTATAAATCAATATAATATATGAGAAAAACTAGGAAACAACGGAGAAAAAAGGGTGGAACTAGTCCGATAAAGGATGAAACTGGTTTAGAAGATATTTTTCTTGAACTGGGTCAATATGTGTTTGATGATGATGATGATAATATTGTTATCAATTCGGATGGTTCAAAACAATATATATTTAGAGAATATGATGAATTAACCGATGCAGTTGAATTATATACTTCAGATAGAGAAACTGCGGTCGACGTATATGGTTTAATAGAAAATTGGAACGTTTCAAAAATAACTAATATGCACTCATTGTTCAGTGGTAATGACACTTTTAATGAAGATATAAGTCATTGGGATGTCTCGAATGTGAGAGATATGAGTTATATGTTCGATGGTTGTACTGAATTTAATCAACCAATAGGTAGTTGGATTGTCTCGAATGTGAGAGATATGAGTTATATGTTTTCTGGGTGTACTACATTTAATCAACCTTTGGATAGTTGGAATTTAGAAAATGTGGAAAATATGACAGGCATGTTTAAGAATGCTACAAATTTCAATCAATTCGTAGGTGAATTACTTAGAAAACAAACTTCAATATTAAAAAATAAACGAATTCAAACGGCAGATGATAACATTTTGTTGGGTTCAAAAATTGGTGAATGTCTCAAAATTACAAAAAATATTACTACAAAAATAGAGGAATTGAGTAAAGAAAATGTGAAAAATTCTAATATTCAAGCAATATTTGAACAAGAGATAAGAGAGTACAAAAATAATGGATGTAAAATGGCACGATTATTTTCAATAATATTTTCCTTTCCCAGATTACATAATATACCGGTTATAAAATATTTATCCAGCATATTAACCGAAGAAGATAAACGAGAAGAATATGGTGGTCAAACCATATTACAATATTTTTCACAAACACCAATGTTTATAGACAACAAAAATCCGGAATTCATAGACATATACAATTTAATAAAACCTTCTGGATATCAGTCCGAAAGTCCAAAATCGTATGAAGAAGATGATTCTGGTACTATTAGAGTAAAGGAAAAACATGAAAAATTAGTATCACCCGATTATGAAATTGTTATTTTTATGCATGGTGCATTACATCAAACTGAAAAGGAAACAATTCAATTTCCATTTCGACGATTACATAATCTGGTTAGTAAAGGAAATACGATGTGTGTTCTAAATACATTTAATAAAGAATCAATTCCTTATACTTCTAGATACGAGGATGCTCGATTGAAAAACAATGAAATTACTATGGAAAAAATGGGTCTTAGTATAACCCTAACTGACCCAAATGACCATGATAAAGGGATTTTTTTATATGACAACCGTAACCCAGAAAGAAATCCTATAAAAATATTAACTGTAAATGAAAACGGAAGTTTTCATGCGATCATCAAAGAACTGCCTATTAAATGCCAATATTCAAATAAAAAAATACAGACTACAATGCAGACTACAATGCAGACTACATTAAATAATGTTATAAAAGGGCTTGTACTATTGTTAAGTAACAGTTCTGTTGTTTCAAATGTATTAGGCGTTTCCAGTTTTGATTTTAAAAAATGTGACGTTACTCTTTATGCGTGTAGGGGTTTTATGAATAACCCTGTTTCTAATAATCAATACCCAGAATTGTCACGCAAACATCGTACCTATGCACAACAAGAAGAAAACACAAATCTGATAGAACAAACCGAAAATAGAAAAAGAAAAATTGATGAAATTAATGAACATCCAAGTCTAACAAAAAAATCAAGGTCAAGTTCAAAATCAAGGTCAAGGTCAAGGTCAAGGTCAAGGTCAAGGTCAAGGTCAAGGTCAAGGTCAAGGTCAAGTTCAAAATCAAGTTCAAAATCAAGTTCAAAATCAATAAAAAGAACAAAAACAATAATTTAAGAAAAATGAGAGAGTAAGATGCCGTAGGTACCCCATGGGACAAGAACTATAGGTTCTTTTTATATTATGGCAAGTGCATCTACAATGGGAACTAGTGGAGTAGGTCGTTTATTAAATACACCTCTCGGTCGCATTTTTATATCTGTATTGCTTGGACTTGGAATCGCGGCAATGTTTAGAAAAGTATGTGAAGACAAATCTTGTATTAATTTCAATGGACCAGTCATTGATGAAATCACTGGAAAAACATATAAATTTGGAGAATATTGTTATCAATATGAAATGGTACCAGTAAAATGTGATTCTACGAAAAAAACAGTAGAAATATAATTAATTAACTATTATGATTTTTGGCGGTGCGTCGATTTTTATATGGTTTTAGTCTTCTACTTTTTCTACTACCTCCACCATTCATCGGTTTTATCCATACACTCTCTCCAGTGACTCTATTATACCAATAGTTTGTATCATAAGTATTGGTATATACTTCAATCCAATCATCATCAATTTGTTTATTGCCTTCAACTCTCGACAATATAGCCTCTACTTCACTATGATAATGGTCATAAATAGTATTTTTAAAATGCATAATAGGAAGTAATTTGATTTTATATTTCGGATTATTTCGATTTTCCTCTAACCAATTATCTTTTAATACATCCAAATGTTTATGGGCAGTTTCATTAAAATGGAATACAACCACATCTTTTCCATTCGGATTCATTTCATATTTTTTAAGTCGTAAAGTATGATAATGAGATATATTAAATCGAACTGGTAAATTATAAAAACGTTCATTCACATATTCAAATAATGCTTCATTCGGATATTTACAACCAGTACTCGCTATAATGGGGACAGCATGTAGGTATTCTTGAAATTTGGTCTCACTTGGTTCGAAAACAATAACACCTCCGTTCATTCCTGATTTTTCAGTACAATCTCTTAATACCTCTTTTTTATTACTTGTATAGAGCAAATTACGATTCCATTCACTGTCATTTCCACAACGATAACATACCATTGCCGGCATTTTTTGATTAAATACATCATTTATCTCTTCGCTCATTATAACTAAATCACTTTCCACAATACATATTTTCTCATATTCTGTGAGAGTATAAGCAAAAATAAAATCACATGTACGCAATGTATTAAACGACGAATAATTGCTTGTAAAATTCACATTATAAGTGATACCAGAATCATTAAATCCGATTGTTTTATAAACATATGGACTTATCTCTCTGGCAAATGATGCCGGTGTATCTAAAACCGAATACATATATACGATATTTGTTTTCGTGTATTTCTTTAACATGATGCAAAAATAAATTTCTAATTCCAAATATTTTGGATTCGAACCAAAATGAATTAATACAAAAGCATTTTTTGTTTTAGCGTCTTTTTTTGTCATTCTATTGTATTCTATAGAGAACATAAACAAGGATAGGACCATCTAATATTTTTATCCGTTTTTCTTCCAATTCGCACCACATTCAATACATGAGATTAATGTTGTCATGGGTTCATCCGCAGACCTTGTTTGGATTTGTACATATGTACATTTTTTTGATTTACATTTGCGACATTGGAATAAATCGGTCATTGCTTTTACTTCTGTATTATATTTAGCAGAATCACGTTTCATTTTTGCTTCAATGATTTTTTTCCATCTTTCATGGTCCATTTCTGGATGACTCATAAAAGCCAATGATTGAGGTGTTAATTCTCCTGTAGTAATTCTTTCAATAATACTTGGATTTTTCAGGTTCGTATAAATCGAACGTAATCGGTCCATATAAATATTCACAAATGGTGGATTGTCCCATTTCTTCATCACTTTGTGTTGGTCTGCCTCTTTAATCGCATAATTGAAAACACCAATTTCCAGATTTATAATAAAATTGGGAGGAAGTTCTGTCACTATCATGGATTCTATTTTTTTACGAATATTTTCACGAAATTCTTTAGGGTCGACAATATAATAATTACTCATAATGATGATGATGATTTAGCAAGTAAAATATATTTATACTTGTTGGAACTATTCTTAGTTCAATTTTGTATAAGAGAATAATTCATTTCTATAGATACAATAACTATCGTATAATGCCAGAGACTAATCCCGACCCCACAAATGACACAATTGGACCTGTTCAGATTGATATTGGAATGTCATCAAATACACCCAAACAACAACCTGTAACAACAACAGAAACACCAAATACATCCTCTCCAACAACACCAAATACAGAACAACAAACCACATCTCAAACAACAAACGCAACAAATCAACAACCAACAACCTCTCAAACAACCGCAGGAAAAAAAGAAGAATCGGTAATGAATTATTTGGAAAAAATCTATATGTATTTGTTTTTAGGATATATTATCAAGGATGGAAAAATGGAAGACAATGTTATTTTTCGTATGTTTAACGGAAAGGTAGGAAGGGCTTTTTACTTAATGATATTATATCGAATTATGATTGTAATCAGTGGTTTTTTTATAACAATGTTTTTACAAAATGAGAGAGGTACATTTATTTATTTAGTAATAGCATCATGGGTCGCCTATTTATCTTATAGTTTTATTTTGGTAGATACTTATCCTTAGATATTTGGTGCTACAGGTTCTTTCTATTCATATATTACTTGTATATGGTACCTGGGCAAAAAACATTAATCAATGGAGCCGATGGAATCGCCGAAAAATCGAAACCAGTATTTTTATTCACTATGGGAGCAATTTATATAGGATATATTATTATTCTTTTAGGAATTACTTTGATTGCTCCCCAACAATTGAAATTATTAAGCATTATTGTTCATGTATTAATCTGTATATTTCTCATATATAAATTCAATCCATTCAGACAAACTGTAACTATTGATAAAAATGATAATACACTTATTTTCTCTACTGCCGTTTTCCTTTTATTAAATTTAGGAGTTACCGAATTTTCTATTAATTTCTTGTCAAATCTGAAAGGAATCTATAAGATAGACCAAATCGCATCGATGAATGTATAAATGAGCAAATGTATAAATATATAGAGTCTATATAAAAAGATAATATAATAATTAGATAATCATTTCTATTTATTATGTCAATCAAATCGAGACCTGAAATTACAAATGAATTTTTAATAGATATTAAAAATACAGTGGAGAAGATGTCAAAGAATCATCATATCGAAATATTAAAAATATTAAAAAAAACAAATTGCAAAACAAATGAAAATAAAAGTGGTACATTTGTGAATCTTTCTTATTTACCCATTTCTGTAATTGACGAAATTTACAATTATATTTCTTATGCAAAAGACCAAGAAATTACGATTCAAATTATGGAATGTGAGAAGGAGACACTTTCGAAACTTATCACAAAATAATCTATATTACATTATTATTATGCCAAATGCACTCAGTTTTAAATCTCTATCAGAACATGAAAAAATATTAGATTTAGCAAGATATAATGGAAGAGTCAATCTAGTTGAATTGCCTCCACCAGAAGTTCAATTCCAATTGTTTGAAAAAGTCGCAATCAAAAACAAAGCAACTGATTACCGGGGTTCTCTTGGTAATGAATGGGAAACCAATATGCTTTCTCAAGTATTTTTCTGTGCTGAAAACATGCAAATTATACAAAATGGTATTCGTGCCGGTGTATATGAAATGTCCAATCAAAAAATCACGGTTCCTCCACAAAATCCTGATACAATTCATACCATTATGAAAAGCATTTATATGCAATATGGTCGTCATGGTACATCGAATATTCGTGAAGAAGTTGCACGTTTGAATGATAAAGTATTAGAATATTCTGTCCCCAATACATTTAATGCTGCGGTTGCTCAATTGAAATATATACGCGATGCTTCGACATTGGTTTCACCGATTGAGAGACCGATACAAGTGGACCGTGATTTCAAACAATTAGAAGGTGGTGGACAATGGTTTTAAACGTAAGATTTTTTCATTATTTATATTTATAAAAAAAACGTTTTTTCGTTTTTTTTATTTCTGTTTTTTTCTTTTTTCTCTTTTTCTTTTTTCTCTTTTTCTTTTTTCTCTTTTTCTCTTTTTCTCTTTTTCTCTTTTTCTCTTTTTCTCTTTTTCTCTTTTTATTTTTCTTTTTTATTTTTCTTTATCATTTTTTCATCATTTTTTCATCATTTTTCTTTTTTATTTTCTTCATCATTTTTCCATTATTATTTTTTTTTCTTTTTCCATTATTATTCTTTTCACACCACTTCATTCTTACTCTTCTTCAATATCCACATTTACAACAACATCTTCATTTCCACCAAACTCTGGGAATGTCTCATCCCCATGTTCCATATAGTCGGAATAGTTCGCAGTCACCAATTTCTCGCCACGACAGAACATCAATGACATATACGAATTGCCATCAATAAACACTTCAACCACTTTACCTTCTCTGTTTCTAAAAAGTATATACTCAAACTCTTCAGAATTTTCGTCTCCATAAAGTATCATTCCTTTTCCAATCATTTTGTAACTTCCAGAAATAGCCTTCAAGTCTGTTTGATCCTCCAAATCGTCGTTGTAGAACTTCAACTTATATCTCTTTCCAATAACCAGTATTCTTAACATATTTTAGTATTCGAGGGCAGATATTATGTTTTAAAGAACAAGAACCAAAAAAGTATTTCAATTTTTTAATATAAATTAATAAAAAAAACTAACAGTATTCTGTTTTGTTTTTCTTTTTTTCTTTTTTGTTTTTTCTTTTGTTTTTTCTTTTGTTTTTTCTTTTGTTTTTTCTTTTGTTTTTTCTTTTTTTCGATCATTATGTTTCTTTTTGTGTTTGATTATTATTATTCATTCAGAGAGCATCAAATTGAGTTTATATTAATTGAATCGCATGAGGGCCTGATAAGCATCGGATTGGTTTACATCGAGAGGCAATCCATCGAAATTGTCAAACTGGTTATCAACATCGATAACATGATTACGGACAATAGTCTCATCTCGATTTTCATCGTAGTGCCAAAATATGTCTTCGTATATGTTGTGGAGTAAGAATCCGTCGCCTCCATATCGATAAAATTCCACAACATAAGATTGAAAGTTGGATAGAC
>Ga0255211_1000351_pt1 | contig 17264 bp, 13 predicted proteins | sample Miss_Yuk_RepB_8d_FD_183036 | JGI IMG/M metagenome (GOLD analysis project Ga0255211, IMG submission 183036) | Freshwater microbial communities from Mississippi River, Louisiana, United States - Miss_Yuk_RepB_8d | ecosystem: Environmental > Aquatic > Freshwater > River | place: USA: Louisiana...
AACATGCCCACGTTGATCACTCCTGCTTCCCCCGCTCGTTGCACGAGCGGGGCAGTGTCGTTACGTGGGTCAGATTTGCTCGATCACGCCCCCTCGGGGTGGGTCAGTTCTGCTCGATCCTCAACAGAGCTGTCCCTGAAGTCTGCCGACCTACCCAGTCAGCAATGGGTGCTGGACGAGGTCGAAGTGAGGCTCGACAAGGCTCTGCGCCCTCACCTTGCGAAGTATCAAACCTCTGGCCTCCGACCCGATGAGCGATGGTATTGGGCCGCAGTCGCACTCTTGGATGGCGCCATTAGTCCGTCGATTGCACAGTGGCTGCAGACCTGGCGAGGCGTTGACGATCCTGAGGATGGCGAATCGAAGCACTCGGTGCATGTGGCCATGTTCAGCCGAGCCGTGAGCGATGCGCGCGCCCTCAAGCTTGGACCGCCTCCTGCCGACCTAGCACGAGTGCTGGCCAGACTCGCACTCGCCAGCCCTGCGGTCTGCGCGCTTCGATCGCTCAAGCGGTCGTGCACCACAGTTGAGTGGGATGACCCCGCTCTGCTGAGTGCGTCCTCGAGCATCGGCGTGGCGTTCCAGTCGCTCCTCAACGTGCGCGAGTCCGTGACCATACTTCGGGATACATCGACTCGGCCATACTGGGAGCTCGCACTCCAACACGGCCTGGACGGCAATCTGGGTTCGCTCCTCGACGAACAAGTGCACGTGCTGGTGGAGTCTCTCGGGGTTGCACGCGCGCCTGACGCAGAGAGGGTCACCAAGGTTGCCGACGAAATCAGCAACAGTCTCTCCATTCGAGCCGCGCCTCTGTCAGTGGATGAGTTCAAGCTGGAGCCCAACCGGGGACGGATGGAAGCTGTGCCCTTCAAGGTGAGGTGCCAATTCGCGCTTCGCTTCGGAGACCTGAAGGATGAGAAGGGAGAGACACGCGCAGAGGTGGTGCGCTCGGCATTCAATTCACCGTTCCGTCCGTTCGTGCTCGCATCCACGTCCGTGGGTCAGGAGGGCCTCGATTTCCACGTTTGGTGCCATGCCATCGTTCACTGGAACCTGCCCTCAAATCCTGTGGATATGGAGCAGCGCGAGGGACGTGTCCATCGCTACAAGGGTCATGCCGTCCGCAAGAACGTTGCGAGTGCATTCGGTCGGGTTGGCCTGTGCGCTCATTGGGAGGCAGGGCAAGATCCGTGGAAGGTCATGTTCGAGCTCGCCAAGCAAGAACGCGGAACGGACCTCAAGACTTTCTGGCTGTTCGAGACGGAAGGCGGCGCTCGCATCGAACGCAGGGTTCCATTGCTGCCGCTGTCCCGCGACGAGATCCATTTGCAGCGACTCAAGCGCGGGCTGGCGCTCTACCGGCTAGTCTTCGGTCAGCCTCGGCAGGAAGAGCTTCTCACGCACCTCGGTGACCTCGACGAAGCGCAGCGTGAGGCGGCCGTTGCCAAATGGCGCATCGACTTGACACCGCCGGAGATGCCTGAACGGTCCGTGGGCTAAATCGCTGCCTCGAAGCGCAAGCATGCACTCCGACTGACTTTGTTTGTCGTCACTGCCCGTGGGACTTTGAACGTGTAGCTCCCGACGGACTTTGCGCCAGCTCGTCAGTGCTGAAGAATCAAGCACTTACCGGCGCCCTCTCCGACGGACCTTATTTGTTGGAGTCATCGCCCGGCACATGTCGAAGGCGGTCAGCTCGTTGCCGCGGTCCGGGTCCCTGTACTCGATCAGCACCACCACGTCGCGCAGACAGCCCCAGCCGGTGTAGCTGGCCACGAAGCCGCGCTCGGGCCCGGTGGCCAGCAGCGAGTTCTGGAAGGTCGGGTGGTCCATGCGGTAGGTGACCACCGCCACCTCGGCGCGCAGCTGGTCCAGCGCGTGCTGCGGCATCAGCGAGAAGCGGTAGACCGGCTTGCCGTCCGGGCCCTTGTAGCCCAGGGGCGTGGCCGTCGCGCCGAACTGCACCTGCGACTTCACCTCGGGCCTGGCCAGGTAGGCGGCGATGCGGGCATCGTCGCCCGACAGCACCGCCTGCTTCATGCCGATGGTGTCGGTGATGCGCTTGAGCCGCGCCTGGGCCAGGCCGCGCTCCTGCTCGGCGCGCAGGCGCTGCTCGTCGGCGACGCGGCGCTCGGCCCTTGCCTGGGCCTCGGCACGGGCGGCCTGGGCGCCACGCTGGATCGCCAGCCAGGCCGCGCCGGCGGCCAGCAGCAGCATCAGCGCCAAGGCAGCGGCCAGCCGGCGGAAGCGCCGCGCGCTGCGCAGCTCCTCGGCCAGGCGCTGGCGCTCGGCCTCGCCGCGGGCCTTCTCCAGCCGCTCCTCCAGGGCCCGGCGCTCGGCCGCCGCACGGGCCTGGGCGGCGGCGGCCTCGTCGGCGCGGCGCAGCTGGTCGCGGTGCGCGCGCACCACCCGCGTCAGCAGGTCGTGGGTCAGCTCGATGCGCTGGGCGCCGTAGCGCTCCTCCACGCGCAGCAGGCGGCGGTCGATCAGCGTGGCCAGCTGGGCCTCGCTGAGGTGGGCCGGCGTCGCGTCGTCCTTGGACACGCTGTTGCGGTAGCCCTTCTCGGTGATCAGCTCGGTGGCGACGAAGCGGGCCACGCCGTCGGGCATGCCCTCGAAGCAGGCCTCGAAGTACTCGGCCAGGATGCCCTGCTTGGCGCCGTCGAGCAGCGCATCGTCGAAGCGCGGCTTGCCCTGCGCCTGCCGCTTGCGGTTCAGGCCGTGGCAGAACAGCGACAGCAGCGCCGGCTCGACCTCGGCGCCGCGCGCCGTGCCGGGCGCCTCGGCATCGCCCGCCGCGGCCGTGTCGATCTGGGCCGCCGCGACGAACTCGACGATGCGCCGCGCCAGCGCCGCGTCCATCAGCTGCGGCGCCGACGCGTGCACCGCCTGCAGCGCCTGCGCCGGGCTCAGCGGCAGCAGGCGCAGGCGCGCGCGGCCCAGCGAGGGCACGGCGGCGCGCCAGCCCTCCAGCTCGGGCAGGAAGTCCTCGCGCAGGCTGAGCAGGAACTTGCAGCGCATCGCGCGCAGCTGCAGCCCGGTGGCGGCCTCCAGTCCGGCGGGGATGCGGTTCTCCGCCAGGTCGCCGAAGTCCACGCGCCAGCGCTGCACCCAGTCGGACACGTGCTCGCCCAGGGTGAAGACCTCCTCGAACTGGTCGAGCACGAACACCGGCGTGCAGGGGAAGTTGCGCGCGTCCCAGAACTCCAGGTCGGCGCGGTGCAGGTAGTGCCACAGCGTCTCGCCGTCGGCAAAGGGCGGCGCGTCCACGCCCTCGGCGGCCAGCGCGGTGCGCAGCGCATCGCGCAGCTGGTCGGCCGCGGCCGGCGCGCCGGGCTGCAGCACCAGCCGCAGGTACACCGGCAGCAGCCGGCGCGTGCGCAGCCGCGGCAGCAGGCCGGCACGCAGCAGCGAGGTCTTGCCCAGGCCCGACTTGCCGAACAACACCACCAGCGGCGCGGCCTCGACGCGGGCCGCCAGTGCCTCGATCTCCTCGTCGCGGCCGTGGAAGTAGCGGCTCGAGCCCTCGTCGAAGGCCGCCAGGCCCGGCCAGGGGTTGTCGTCGTCGAGCAGGGTGGCCATGGTCAGGCGCCGCGCCGCATCGCGCGGATCTCGTCCTTCAGCGTGGCCAGCAGCGCCTCGTCGGGCACGCCGCCGCGGGCGCTGCCGAAGTGCAGCGCGCGGAAGGCCTCGGGCACCTGGGCGTAGCCGGCCGGGTCGCCGGCGTAGTCCTCGTCGATCACCACCGGCACGATGAAGCGCCGGCCGGGGATGCCGCGGGCGCGCTCGACCGCCTCGGCCCACTCCTTGAACACATAGCCCTCGTCGCGGGCCTCGGTCTGGCGCGAGATCAGCGGCACGAACAGCTGGATGCCACGCCGGATGCTGGCCAGGATCTCGGCCTCCCAGCGGTCGCCGGGCTGCAGGCGGCGCTGGTCCAGCCAGACGTCGCCGCCGATCGCGCCGATGGCCTGGGCGACGCGGCGGGCGGCCTCGGCGTCCTCGCGCACGTAGCTGATGAAGATGCTGCCCGGAGCCGGCGTGGCCGCCGTCGCCGCCCCGGCCGCGGCGGCCGCGGCGGGCCGGCGGGCCTGCCAGCGGCGGTGCAGCTCGGCCACGAAGCCGGCGGCGTCGGTGTCGACGATCTGCACCCGCGTCGGGCTGCACCAGGTCGACAGGAAGCTGCTCAGCTCCGGCGAGCGGGCGATGCCCTGGCCGACGATGAAGATCTGCTTCTTGCTCGACGACAGGCGCTCGCGGCTGGCCATGCGCACCAGGAAGCGGCCGATCCAGTCGGGCAGCTGGCAGCCCAGCAGCAGCAGCGGCTGCGCCTTCAGCGGGCCGGCGATCCAGTCGGGCAGCTGGGCGCGCTCGCTGAGCAGCGCGTGCAGCCACTCCAGCGTGTCCTCGTCGTGCAGCGCGTACTGCGGCACCGACGAGGCCTGGCCGAACAGCTGGAACACCACCGGCGCCGGCCCCGGGCGCTGCGCATTGCGCTCCTGCGCCTCGGTCGACTGGTTGGGCGCAAAGGCCAGCCGCTGGGTCAGCGCCTCGCCACCATGGCGCACCGCGTCGACGGCCTGGGCCAGCAGGCTGTCGAAGGTGGTGCTGACGAACAGCCCGATCGGCGAGATCGCCGCCAGCTGGCGCAGCGCCTCGCCCGGCACCGGCTGCAGGTCGGCCAGCAGGTCGTTGACGACGCGGTACAGCCGCTCCTGCTGGTCGCGCCCGCGCGCGGCCAGGAAGGCGCGCACCGTCGCGTCCAGCCCGGCGCCGGCCTCCGGCATCGGCAGGCCGTAGCGCGCGGCCAGGCGCTCGGCGAGCAGCCGCTCCAGCGGCACGCGGCGCGGGCCGTCGTCCACCAGCACCAGCTCGGGGCCGACGAAGGGCACCAGCAGGCCGCTGCCGATGTGGCCCAGCAGGTCGTCCCAGAAGTCCTCGTCCGCATGCATGTCCGGTCCTCGCCGCGGCCCATGCTACCGCCGGCCGGACGCGGCGGCCACCGCGGGCAACCGCCGGGGCGTCGGCGGCCAGTGCGCCAGCGATGGGGCCCGGGCCGGGGATGGGGATGGGCGCAGGCGGCGGCCGGCACCGCGGCGCCGGCCGGGCCGGGGCCGACTACACCCCGGGCTGGTCGCGGATGACGCCGCAGGAAGGCACCGAGCACCGCGAGCGCATGCGCGCCATGCGCAGCCCGGAGGAATGCGAAGCCTACCGGGCCCAGCACCACGAGCAGATGGCCGCGCGGGCCAGGGAGCGTGGGCTGCAGGCGCTGCCCAGGCCGCGGCGCGATCCCTGCGGTGCGCTGAAGAAGCCCTGACCGGCCGCCGCGCGCGGCACCGCCGCAGGCGGCAGTGCTACGCTGCGGCCGGATCGGGCACCGACGCGCGCGCATGCTGAACTACCGGCACCTGTACTACTTCTGGGTCGTCGCCAAGGAGGGCGGATTCGCCCGGGCGTCCGAACGCCTGGACATGGCCATCCAGACGATCAGCGCGCAGGTCAAGGCGCTGGAGCAGGCGCTGGGGCACCAGCTGCTCAAGCCCGCGGGGCGCGGCGTCACCGTCACCGATGCCGGCCAGGCGGTCTTCGCCCGTGCCGAGGAGATCTTCCAGCTCGGCGCGCTGATTCCCGAAGCCGCCGCGGCCGCGGCGCTGGGGCAGACGGCCCGCCTGGCGGTGGGCATGTCCGACGGCCTGTCCAAGCTCGCGGCGCATGTGCTGCTGCAGCCGGTGCTCGACACGCCGGGGCTGCGGCTGGTCTGCCACGAGGGCGAGGTCGACGAGCTGCTGGCCGAGCTGGCCCTGCACCGGCTCGACGTGGTGCTGGCCTGCCAGGCGCCGGCCCACAACTCCAGCCTGCGGCTGAGCAGCGAGCGCCTGATGGTCTCGCGGGTCGACTGGTACGGCCCGTCGTCGATGGTGCACAAGGCCCAGGTCGACCGCTTTCCGGCCAGCCTGGGCGAGCTGCCGCTGCTGCTGCCCACCCCGCACGCGGCGCTGCGCGGGCGCATCGACCGCTGGTTCGAGGCCCAGCGCATCGCCCCGCGCATCGTCGGCGAGTTCGAGGACAGCGCGCTGCTGAGCCTGTTCGCCGCCCAGGGCATGGGCGTGTTCCCGGTGACGGCGCTGGGCGCCAGCGACCTGGCCGCGATGCGCGGCCTGCGCCTGCTGGGCCGCAGCGAGGGGCTGCACGAGGAAATCCACGCGATCCGCTCGGGGCGCGGCCTGCACCACCCGCTGGTCGAGCGCATCCTGGCCGCAGCGCGCGAGCGCGCCGCCGCCGGCTGAAGCCGCGCCGGCGCTTCGTCCGGACCGAAGCGGCGCTGCGGTCGCGCCTGCTTGGCGCGCCGCCGCCGAAGCGGCATGGTCGGGTCTCCCTCAACCCCGGAGACCGAGATGCAGTTGCTCTTCAAGACCCGCGACCGGCAGGCCCAGGGCCTGCGCGACTGGGCCCTGACCCGCGTGGGCTTCGTGCTGCGCCGCATGGCCTGGCGCGTCGCGCAGGCGTCGGTGCAGATGACCGACGTCGACGGACCGCGGCACGGCGTGGACAAGCGCTGCCAGGTGGCCATCGTGGCGGCCGACGGCCCGCCGCTGGTGGTGACCGCGACCGCGCGCGACTGGCGCACGGCGCTGAACCAGGCGCTGGCGCGCGCGCTGGAGGCGCTCAAGCGCGCCCTGCGCCGCGACCAGCAGGGCCGCCGGACGCAGCGGCTGTTCGTCCGCGACGAACGCCGCGCCGACGGCCTGCGCACCGACGGCTGAGCGACGCGCCGGGCGGGCCGGCGCACCGGCCCGCCCGCGGGCGCCCACAGCACCGGGCTCAGGCCGGCTGCACCTCGGCCGGCAGCCCGGCCAGGCCGGGCCAGCAGCGCCGCAGCGCGTCGAGCACCAGCTGTTCGGCCTCCGCCCAATGCCCGTCCGCGGCCACGACGGCGGCGACCGCATCGAGCACCTGGCGCTGCAGCGCCGGGTCGTCGACCTCCCGCACCAGCGCGTCGATCAGGGCCGCGTCGACGCCGGGCGTGCCCAGCATCGACCCGCCCTGCAGCAGGTCCTCGCACAGCGTCTGCAACACCGTGCCGAGCCCGCCCGGCGCCAGGCCCAGCCGGGCCTCGACGTCGGCGCGCCGCAGCGCGTCGACCTCGGACCGGCAGACATGGCCGTCGGCGATCAGGGCCAGCGCGACGAGGCGGGCGGCGGCTTGCGGGCTGTTGCGGGGGTAGCTGCGCACGGTGGAGTCCTTTCGACAGAAGTGGCTGGGTGCGACCCCGGCGGCCCGGACGGGCCGTCGGTCGCAGGCCGCCACTGTGGCCGCGCCGGCGCTGCGCAGGAAGCAGCGCGCGGCGAAGGCCGACTGCGGCCGGACCGAAGCCCGGGGCGCCGCGCGCGCCGGCGCCCCCGGGTTCGCCCGGGCCGCTCAGCCTCTCAGCCCGCGTCCAGCGTGGCCAGGCCGGCCGGCGTGGCCGCACCGCGCAGGGCCAGGCCGTAGCCGAAGCCGACGGCGGCCTGCAGCTGCGCGGTGGGCAGGTCGCCGGCCACCCATTCGAGCATCGTGCCGCGGAAGCCCGCGTCCAGCGCCCGGCGCAGCGCCGTCAGGTCCAGCCCGGGGCGCAGGTGGCCGGCGTCGGCCGCGTCCTGCAGCAGCTGGGTCCAGAAGGCGTCGCGCTTGGGGTTGAAGATGGCGCTGCGGTCCTCGCCGGCCTCACTGCCGAGGATGGTCTTCCACAGCACGCGGTAGAAGTCCGGGTCCCGCTCGTAGTAGCCCACCGCCAGCGCGGCGGCGTGCAGCAGGCGCTGCAGCGGCGGCAGGCGGGCTGCGCCGGCGAAGAACTTGCCGAAGTCGCGGATGTCCTCCAGCACGCTGACCAGGACCGCGCGCTTGGAGCCGAACAGGTTGTAGGGCGTGGCCGGGCTGACCTGCGCCCGCGCCGCGATGGCCCGCATCGACAGCTCGGCCGCGCCGTGCTCGCGCAGCAGGTCGCGCGCGGCCTGCACGATGCGCGCGCGGCGCTCGGACTTGCCGGACTCGCGGCGGCCGCCGGCCGGCGCCGGATCGGCTGCGCGGGTGGCGGACAGCGCGGCGCTGCGGGCGCGCTCGGCCGGGCGGTGGGTGCTCATGGCCCGCGATTAGACCCGCGGCAAGCCCGGTTGACGAGGCTACAACTTTAGATCATGCTCTAAAAACATCGGTGCCAGCCCGGCGCCGGATCGGCAGCAGGAGACCGACGGTGACGACGGCTGGCCACAGCGGCGGCGACCCGGCCCGCCCCCCGCAGCACGCGAGCGCACGCGCCACGACACCGGCCGCGCCCTGGGTGCGCATCGGCGAGCGGGTCCGCCCCCACGCCGACCTGCAGGCCCGCGCCATGCGCGCGGCCAGCGGCTTCGAGCAACTGGGCGTGCGGCCCGGCGACGTCGTCGCCGCGCTGCTGCGCAACGACTTCCCGCTGATCGAGGCCACGCTGGGCGCCGGCATGGCCGGCGCCTACGTGGTGCCGGTGAACTGGCACAACACCGCCGACGAGGCCCGCCACGTGCTGGAGGACTCCGGCGCCAAGGTGCTGGTGGCCCATGCCGACCTGCTGCAGGCCATCGCCGGCGCGGTGCCGCCCGGCTGCGCGGTGATCGCCGTCGAGACGCCCGAGGCGCTGCGCCAGGCCTACCGCGTGTCCGAGGCGGACGCGGCGGTGCCGGCCGGCCTGCCGGCCTGGGACGCCTGGCTGGACGCCCTGCCGCCCAAGCCGCTGCCGCACGCGGTGCCGCCGGGCTCGATGATCTACACCTCGGGCACCACCGGCCGGCCCAAGGGCGTGCGCCGTCAGCCGCCGACGGCCGAGCAGGTGGCCGACAGCCAGGCCGTGATGCGCCACATCGGCGGCCTGGTCGACTGGGCCGACCGGATGCACGAGGTCACGCTGATGATCCCCGGGCCGGCTTACCACTCCAGCCCCAACGGCTGGCTGTTCGCGATGCTGCGCATGGGCGCCAACCTGTGCCTGGAGCCGCGCTTCGAGCCCGAGGCCCTGCTGGCGCGCATTGCCCGCCACCGCGTGACCCATGTGCTGGCGGTGCCGACGATGTTCGTCCGCCTGCTGGCGCTGGACCCGGCGCTGCGCGCCCGCCACGACCTGTCCAGCGTGGTCCACGTGACCCACGTCGGCGCACCCTGCCCGCCGCACGTCAAGCAGGCGATGATCGACTGGTGGGGCCCGGTGGTCAGCGAGCACTACGGCAGCACCGAGGTCGGCGCGGTCACCCACTGCACCGCGCAGGAATGGCTGGACCACCCCGGCACCGTCGGCCGCACCGTGCCCGGCACCACCGTGGTGGTGATGGACGAGGCCGGCCGGGCGCTGCCCACCGGCCAGGCCGGCGAGGTGGTCTGCGGCCGCCCGAACACCCCGGCCTTCAGCTACCACGGCGACGACGAGAAGCGCCGCCGCTCGGCCCGCGGTGAGCTGGTGGCCACCGGCGACGTCGGCTACTTCGACGCCGACGGCTTCCTCTACCTGGTCGGCCGCGCCAGCGACATGATCATCTTCGGCGGCACCAACATCTACCCGGCCGAGATCGAGTCCGAGCTGATGCGCGTGCCCGGCGTGGCCGACTGCGCGGTCTTCGGCATCCCCGACGCCGACTACGGCGAGCAGGTCTGCGCCTATGTCCAGCCCGACCCCGGCGCCGCGCTGGACGCCGAGGGCCTGCGCGCCGCGCTGCGCCCGCACCTGGCCAGCTACAAGCTGCCGCGCCGCATCGAGGTCGTGGCCACGCTGCCGCGCGAGGACACCGGCAAGATCTTCAAGCGCAAGCTGCGCGAGCCCTACTGGGCCGGCACCGGCCGCTCGATCTGAGCCCGGCCGCCACGCCCCGCCACGCCCCGCCACGCCTCACCGCGCCACCGCACGCCCCACCCGCCCCCAACCCGCATGCCCACCACCGCCCCGATCGACCCGGCCGAGTTCGTCCACACCGGCTACCAGCTGGCCGAGCACGTGCTGACCGTCACGCTGAACCGCCCCGAGCGCCGCAACGCGCTGAACTGGCGCGCCTATGCCGAGCTGGAGGCCGCCTTCCGCGCCGCGCACGGCGACCCGCAGGTGCGCTGCGTCATCGTCACCGGCGCCGACCCGGCCTTCTGTTCGGGCGACGACGTGGCCGAGATCATGGCCGCGCCCGATGGCGGCATCGCCGCGCGCGGCGCCACCACCATCCACAACCCGCCGACGCCGGCGGCCATCGCCGCGCTGGACTGCGCCAAGCCGGTGATCGCCGCGGTCAACGGCGCGGCCATCGGCTGGGGCTGCGAGCTGGCGCTGTTCGCCGACCTGCGCGTGGCGTCCGACCGCGCGAGGTTCTCGGAGATGTTCGTCAAGCGCGGCCTGTCCTGCGACGTCGGCGGCTTCTACCGCCTGCCGGCGCTGGTCGGCCCCGAGAAGGCCGCCGAGCTGCTGTTCACCGGCGACATCCTTGACGCCGCCGAGGCCCAGCGCATCGGCCTGGTCGGCCGCGTCGTGCCGCACGAGCGCCTGCTGGACGAGGCCCGCGCGCTGGCCGAGCGCATCGCCGCCAACCCGCCGCTGGCGGTGCGCGCGCTCAAGGCCGGGCTGCGCCGCGCCACCTTCGGCGACCCGCAGGAACTGGGCGGCTGGGCCATCGACACCATCCGCCGCCTGGCCGCCACCGCCGACCACCGCGAGGGCGTGGCCAGCTTCCTCGAGAAGCGCGCGCCGAGCTTCCAGGGCCGCTGAGGCGCTCCCGGCCCGCGCGCCCGCAACGCCGCCCCTCCCGCAACCAGGACCCCGCCCATGCCCGACACCCGCCCGCCACGGCCGCGCCGCCGCTTCCTGCAGCAACTGGGTGCCGGCGGCCTGGCCGCCGCGCTGGGCGGGCCGGCCCGCGCGCAGGCCGGCTGGCCGACCGGGCCGGTGCGGCTGATCGTGCCCTTCCCGCCCGGCGGCGCCACCGACCTGCTGGCGCGGCTGGTCGGTCGCGGCGTGGCCGCGCGCATCGGCCAGCAGGTGGTGGTGGACAACCGCGCCGGTGCCGGCGGCACCATCGGCACCGCCGTGCTGGCCAAGGCCGCGCCGGACGGCCAGACCTTCGGCCTGGTGATCGCCACCACCACCATCACCGCGCCCTTCCTGTTCGACAAGCTGCCCTACGAGCCCGAGCGCGACCTCAGCCTGGTGACCCAGCTGGCCACGGTGCCGATGGCGCTGGCGGTGCACCCCGGCGTGCCGGTGGCCCACGCCGGCGAGCTGGCGCCCTACCTGCGGCGCCACAAGGGCCAGCTGTCCTACGGCTCGGTGGCCATCGGCCACTACGGCCACCTGGCGGCCGACCACCTCAGCCGCTCGCTGGACGCCGGGCTGCTGCACGTGCCCTACAAGGGCGAGGCGCCGATGCTGCAGGACCTGCTGGGCGGCCAGATCCAGCTCAGCTTCGTCACGCTGGCCACCGCGCGGGCGCATGCCGAGTCGGGCCGGCTGCGCCTGCTGGCCCTGACCGGCACGCAGCGCCACCCGTCGATGCCGGCGCTGCCCACCTTCGCCGAGCAGGGGCTGGACGCCGAGGTCTTCAAGCTCAACCCGGGCTGGATCGGCATCGCCGCGCCGGCCCGGACGCCGGCCGCGGTGGTGCAGCGCATGGCCACCGAGGCCGTGGCCGCCGCGCGCGAGCCCGAGGCCGCCGAGCGCATCGTCGCGATGGGCATGGACTTCGTCGGCAGCACGCCCGAGGCCTTCACCGAGACCTTCCGCCGCGAGAAGCCGGGCTGGCAGCGCCTGATCAAGCAGGCCGGCATCCGGCCGGAATGAGCCCCGGCGGTCGGCTCGACCGGCTCAGCCGTCCAGCGCCGCCTGGGCAGCCGCCAGCCGGGCGATCGGCACGCGGTAGGGCGAGCAGCTGACGTAGTCCAGCCCGACGCGGTGGAAGAAGGCCACCGAGGCCGGGTCGCCGCCGTGCTCGCCGCACACGCCCAGCTCGATGCCGGGGCGCACCGCGCGGCCCTTGGCCACCGCCATCGCCACCAGCTGGCCCACGCCCTTCTGGTCGATCGAGCGGAAGGGGTCGTGCTCGTACAGGCCCTGCTGCAGGTAGGCGGGCAGGAAGCGGCCGGCGTCGTCGCGCGAGAAGCCCAGCGTCATCTGCGTCAGGTCGTTGGTGCCGAAGGAGAAGAACTCGGCCTGCTGGCCGATGCTGTCGGCCACCAGCGCCGCGCGCGGCGTCTCGACCATCGTGCCCAGCAGGTAGGGCAGGCGCTCGCCGCGCTCGGCGAAGACCTGCTCGGCGGTGCGGCGGATCACCGCGGCCTGGGCGTTGAACTCGCGCACCGTGCCGACCAGCGGCACCATGATCTCCACCGTCACCTCGGCGCCGCCGGCGCGCGCGTCCAGCGCCGCCTCGACGATGGCGCGGGCCTGCATCTCGGTGATCTCGGGGTAGCTGATGCCCAGCCGGCAGCCGCGGTGGCCCAGCATGGGGTTGAACTCGTGCAGCTCCTCCACGCGCAGGCGCACGCGGCCGGGCGAGAGCTTCATCTGCCGCGCCAGCTGCTGCTGGCCGGCCTCGTCCTGCGGCAGGAACTCGTGCAGCGGCGGGTCGAGCAGGCGGATGGTCACCGGCAGGCCGCTCATTTCGCGGAACAGGCCGGCGAAGTCGGCGCGCTGGATCGGCAGCAGCTTGGCCAGCGCCTGGCGGCGGCCGGCCTCGTCCTCGGCCAGGATCATCTCGCGCATCGGCCAGATGCGCTCGCCCTCGAAGAACATGTGCTCGGTGCGGCACAGGCCGATGCCGGCGGCACCGAAGTGCCGTGCCACGCTCGCGTCGGCCGGCGTGTCGGCGTTGGCGCGCACCTGCAGCCGGCGGTGGCGGTCGGCCAGCGCCATCAGCGCGCCGAAGTCGCCGCTGAGCTCGGCGTCGCGGGTGGCGATGCGGCCGGCGAAGACCTCGCCGGTCGAGCCGTTCAGCGAGAGCCAGTCGCCCTCGTCGAAGCGGCGGCCGTCGATGGTCATGGTGCGCGCCTTGTAGTCCACGTGCACCGCGCCGGCGCCGCTGACGCAGCACTTGCCCATGCCGCGCGCCACCACCGCGGCGTGCGAGGTCATGCCGCCGCGCGCGGTCAGGATGCCCTGGGCCACGCTCATGCCGCGCAGGTCCTCGGGCGAGGTCTCCTGGCGCACCAGGATCACCGCCTTGCCCTGCTGCGCCCAGGCGTCGGCCTCGTCGGCGAAGAACACGATCTGGCCGCTGGCCGCCCCGGGCGAGGCGGGCAGGCCGCGCGCCACCACCTGCGCCGCCTTCAGCGCCGCCGGGTCGAACACCGGGTGCAGCAGGTCGTTCAGCCGGTCGGGGCTGACGCGCTGCAGTGCGGTCTTCTCGTCGATCATGCCCTGCTGCAGCATCTCCATCGCGATGCGCACCATGGCCGCGCCGGTGCGCTTGCCGTTGCGCGTCTGCAGCATCCACAGCCGGCCCTCCTGGATGGTGAACTCCAGGTCCTGCATGTCCTTGAAGTGGTTCTCCAGCGTGGTCTCGGCGTGCAGCAGCTCCTGGTAGAGCGCGGGCATCAGCTCCTCCAACGAGGGGTAGCGCGCGCGGCGCTCGTCCTCGCCGATGCGCGCCAGCTCGGCCCAGCGGCGCGAGCCGACCAGCGTCACCTGCTGCGGCGTGCGGATGCCGGCGACCACGTCCTCGCCCTGGGCGTTGACCAGGAACTCGCCGTTGAACAGGTCCTCGCCGGTGCCGGCGTCGCGGGTGAAGGCCACGCCGGTGGCGCTGCCGTTGCCCAGGTTGCCAAAGACCATGGCCTGCACGTTGACCGCCGTGCCCCAGGACTGCGGGATGTCGTTGAGCTCGCGGTAGACGCGGGCGCGCTCGTTGTTCCAGCTCTCGAAGACCGCCACCACCGCGCCCCACAGCTGGGCCCAGGGGTCGGTCGGGAAGTCGCGGCCGATGCGCGCGCGGATCAGCGCCTTGAAGCGCGCCACCAGCTCCTGCAGGTCTTCGATGCCCAGTTCGGTGTCCAGCTGCACGCCGCGCGCCGCCTTGACCGCGTCGATGACCACCTCGAAGGGGTCCAGGTCCTCCTTGGACACCGGCTTCAGGCCCATCACCACGTCGCCGTACATCTGCACGAAGCGGCGGTAGGAATCCCAGGCGAAGCGCTCGTCGCCGGCCTTGCGCGCCAGGCCCTGCACCGCCTCGTCGTTCAGGCCGAGGTTGAGGATGGTGTCCATCATCCCCGGCATCGACGCGCGCGCCCCCGAGCGCACCGACAGCAGCAGCGGGTCGGCGGCGTCGCCGAAGCGCTTGCCCATCTCCTGCTCGATGGCGGCCACGCCGGCGCGCACCTCGGCCTCGATCAGGCCCAGCAGCGCGTCGCGACCGCGCTCGGTGAAGGCGGTGCAGGCCTCGGTGCTGATGGTGAAGCCCGGCGGCACACGGATGCCCAGCCGGCACATCTCGGCCAGGTTGGCGCCCTTGCCGCCGAGCAGGTTCTTCATCGCGGCGCTGCCGTCGGTGCGGCGGGCGCCGAAGTGGTAGACATAGGCGCGGTCGGGGTTCATCGCGGGGGTCCTCCTCGGGGTCGGCGGGTTCAGCAGGTCTCGTCGACCATGTCGATGGCGCCGCAGGGGCATTCGGCGGCGCACAGGCCGCAGCCCTTGCAGTAGTCGTAGTTGATCTCGAAGCGCTGCCCGGGGCCGAGCTTGATCACCGCGTTGTCCGGGCACACGCCGTAGCAGTTGTCGCACTCGAAGCAGTTGCCGCAGGACAGGCAGCGCCGCGCCTCGAACAGCGCGTTGTCCTCGGTCAGCCCGCCCTGCACCTCGTCGAAGCTGCTGGTGCGCCGCGCCAGGTCCAGCTGCGGCCGCAGGGTGGGCGGGGCGTCGCTGTAGTACCAGGTGTTCAGCCGCTCGAAGCCGGCGGCGGCGTGCTTGGCCGCCGGCTGCGGCGGCTGGCCGCGCAGCCAGGCGTCGATGTGGCGCGCCGCCTTCTTGCCGTGGCCCACGGCCACCGTCACGTTGCGCTCGGCCGGCACCATGTCGCCGCCGGCGAACACCCCGGGGTGGCCGGTCATCATCGTCGCGGGGTCGACCTGCACCACGCCGTCCTTGCACTGCAGCCCGTCCAGGCCGTCGAGCAGCGACAGGTCCACGTCCTGGCCCAGGGCCAGCACCAGCGAGTCGGCCTCCAGCGTCTCGAACTCGCCGGTGGGCTGCGGCCGGCCCTCGGCGTCGAGCACCATCTTCTCGATGGTCAGCGCGGTGCCGCCGGGCGCGTCGCCGGCCTGGCGGATGGTCGACAGCCACTTGACCATCACGCCCTCCTGCAGCGCCTCCTCGATCTCGGCGTCGTGCGCCGGCATGCGGTCGCGCGTGCGGCGGTAGACGATGACGGCCTCGGTGGCGCCCAGGCGCCGGGCGGTGCGCGCCACGTCGATGGCGGTGTTGCCGCCGCCGTAGACCACCACGCGCCGGCCCAGCAGCGGCGGCTCGCCACCTTCCATGCTGCGCAGCACGCTGACCGCGTCGAGGATGCGCGCGCTGTCCTTGGCCGGGATGAAGGCGCGCCTGGCGATGTGCGCGCCGACCGCCAGGAAGGCGGCGTCGTGGCCGCCCTCGGCCAGGGCCTGCGCCAGGTCGGCCACCTTGCTGTTCAGCTGCAGCGTCACGCCCAGGTCGAGCACGCGCTGCACCTCGGCGTCCAGCACGTCGCGCGGCAGGCGGTACTGCGGGATGCCGAAGCGCATCATGCCGCCGGCCAGCGGCCCGGCCTCGCGCACCGTCACGCGGTGGCCCAGGCGGCGCAGGTGGTAGGCGGCCGACAGGCCCGAGGGCCCGGCACCCACGACCAGCACGTGCCGACCCGTTTCGGCCGCCGGCGGCGCGAAGCGCCAGCCGCGGCGGATCGCCTCGTCGCCGAGGAAGCGCTCGACCGCGTTGATGCCCACCGGCTGGTCCAGCCGGCCGCGGTTGCAGGCGCCCTCGCAGCCGTGGTAGCAGACCCGGCCCATCACGGCCGGGAAGGGGTTGTCGCGCGTCAGGTGGCGCCAGGCGGCCTCGTAGTCGCCGGCCTCGGCGTGGTACAGCCAGCCCTGGATGTCCTCGCCGGCCGGGCACTGGGCATTGCATGGCGGCAGGCGGTCGACGTAGACCGGGCGCCGGGTGCGCCAGCTGCCGGTCTTGTTGGCCAGCGAGGAGCCGGGGGCCAGCGTGATCGCGAAAGGCTTGTCCACGGTCAGCTCCCTGGGGCTTCGAGCAGGCCGAAGCGCGCGATGTTGCGGTCGGCCCGCGCCTGGATGCGGGCGAGGGTGTCCGGGTCGCCGTCAGGGCCGAACAGGTGGGCGAAGCGCTTCTGCGGCCGCAGGTAGTCCTCCACCGGCAGGCGGCGGCGGATGCGGGTCACCGCGGTGACCTGGCCGTGCTCGGCCTCGAACTCGGGGAACAGCCCGGTCTCGCGCGCCAGCCGGGCCAGGCGGATGGTGTCGTGCGACGCCGCGCCCCAGCCCAGCGGGCAGGGCACCAGCACGTGCAGGTAGCGCGCGCCGCGCAGCGCCATCGCGCGCTCGACCTTGGCCTCCAGGTCGCGCAGGTCGGCCACGGTGGCGGTGGCCACGTAGGGGATCTCGTGGGCCATCGCGATCAGCGGCAGGTTCTTGCCCTGGCCGAAGGCTGCGCCCGGGGCCTCGCCCACCGCCATCGTGGTGGCGGTGCGCGCGGCCGGCGGCGTGGCGCTGCTGCGCTGCACGCCGGTGTTCATGTAGGCCTCGTTGTCGTAGCAGACGTAGAGCACGTCGTCGTTGCGCTCGAACATGCCGCTCAGGCAGCCGAAGCCGATGTCGGTGGTGCCGCCGTCGCCGCCCTGGGCGATCACCCGCACTTCGGGCGCCGCGCGGCCGGCCTTGCGCGCCTGCACCTTCAGCGCCGCGGCGATGCCGGTGCCCACCGCGGCGGCATTGCCGAACAGCGAGTGGATCCAGGGCAGCTGCCAGGACGTCTCCGGGTAGGGCGTGGAGAACACCTCCAGGCAGCCGGTGGCGTTGGCCGCGATCAGCTGGCCGCGGGTGGCGCGCATCGCCGCGTCGACGACGTAGCGCGCGCCCAGCGCCTCGCCGCAGCCCTGGCAGGCGCGGTGGCCGGAGTTCAGCGCGTTGCTGCGCTCGGCCGAGGCCTGCACGCTGCGCAGCTCGGGTGCCAGCAGGCGGTTGCCGACGGTGAACGTGCCCGTCTGATAGAACTTCAACGGCTGGGTCAT
>Ga0255211_1000352_pt1 | contig 17252 bp, 17 predicted proteins | sample Miss_Yuk_RepB_8d_FD_183036 | JGI IMG/M metagenome (GOLD analysis project Ga0255211, IMG submission 183036) | Freshwater microbial communities from Mississippi River, Louisiana, United States - Miss_Yuk_RepB_8d | ecosystem: Environmental > Aquatic > Freshwater > River | place: USA: Louisiana...
AATACATCCCAACATCAATGCTTCCCATGTGCGTATTGTATCGAGACCATTCCCGCGTGGACTTGCAACAAAGACATTCTGGGTATATGTTCCCCATGTTTCATATCGGTTCACGCGTCGTCGTTCGATATTCATCAAATCTCTCGGAATACTATGAAACGCAAGCAATCTCTCGAAACATCCATTTCCATTTACGTTGAATTGGAAGTTAATATAGATTTTTGGGTCCGAGACACCACTCCCGCTCCCTCCCCCACTGCTCCGTTTTGAAAAATGAACCATTGAATTCCGTAATGATGATAACTCTCGGTCCTGTCTACATGCTGCCGCCATCGGTGTATTTGCCCACGTTTGTCGAGAAGTAAGCGTCCAATAGTCTACTCCATACGGAATTGGTGATATTTTCTTAAGTGCAGTTGCAGGTGCTATACCATCAATATCACGCACGCTACAGTTTGTAGTGAACCATTTTCGGAATAATTTGAATTCTGACTTGGGTTTGCCATTTTCTATCAATGTACTAAAAAAAGAACCAACGACTTTATGTGGAAACGTTGGGTCATCCATACACGTAACAATGACATAAGGTTTATTCGCTGCATGCAATAAGGGTTGAATTTCCATTTGAAAAAGAAACAATGCATATTCGTTCTGTTGGATCAGGATAACAAATCGGGAATGTGTATTAATGATATGCTCAATTTCAGGCTTTTCTTGATTTGGTAGATACATGCATCGATGCAAGAATCCTGTTTTAGAACTTGGAAGTGTTCCTGGTCCACCGCATGAGTAATACTCGTAGATTCCGTACATTGAAAAGTTCTTTATTACGGATTGTCGTTCCATTTTTATTGTGTCTCTTTGAATAACTAATCGTAAAAGTTTAAGTTTTATTAACGCGAACGTTGGACTACAATCAATTTGGGTGGTTGGCGACCTTGAAGTTTACGCAGTCCACGCGTATACCACAGAGGCATTCCGCGTAATTTGGCCCATTTTGCAATCCGGCGTTTTGGTTCGGATAAATAATAACTCCGATAGGATGCAACTGCGTCGTATGCGTCGTTTCCGTGACTTGTTCCAGTGGGTGTTGTTGTGCCAGGGGTGGCACGTATCTTGTACTCGTCTGGCATGGCAAGAGCAAATGGAGTCATGATACCTGCGGTTTTCACGCGTTCGAATGCAGCAGCGGGTGGGACATTTTGGCGTAAATACTGCGCAACACCGAACGATTTATGCTGCTTATTTGCGGAGTGACCATATCTGTATTTCCATTCTGTATGCATTGCGTCGATAAGGTCGAGCGTCCAAATGAAGTTGGCCTGCGCGGCGCGGCACCAGATCGTGACGGGGTGGTTTTTGTGCGCGATTTTGTATACGCAGGCGTCGCATTTGTCAGTGGGAGTGAGTAAACGTTGGGTAGTGCACAACATTTGAACTGCCTCGAGAATGATTTTAGCAATATGCTTGTCCATCATGTATTCTGCAATTTTGGCTGGGTCGAGCGAAAGGATAAAGAGGTTCATTGTTGTCTGTTGTCTGTTTGCACTGCGCTGCAAACGGAGAAAGTAAGAAATAAGATTTCAATTTTATACACAATTTTAGGTAACACTGTTGTAAAGTATATAAAAGTATTATCTATGGTTATATCATAAAATGACTTTGACCCCCGACTTTTCTTCGACCTCTGATGCGGCCAAGGCTCGCATTTCCGGTTCTGTTTCTGGAACTGTGAACTTCTCTTTTGGCCACCCTTCTGCCAAGTCTACCTATATGTCGAACGGTTATAGGATGAACTCTAACGGATATTTGGCGAACCCTACTCGTTCTGCTCAGAACGCAGCCAATAATGCTGGTGTGCTCACTCGTTCAGAGGCTGCCTCTATGGGTCTGCCTCTTGGTGGTCGCCGTTAAACCAAAGAATATTTCGTTCGTTGTGTTATGATATAAAACTAAAATGTTAGTGTATATCATAAAATGTCTTTGAACCCCTCTTCTGCTTCCACTTCCGACTCCACATTCGCGTCAGAGTCCCCTTATGCGAATTTATCTTTGAACATCAAAGCGTTTAAAGGGAACACCGCGAGTTTCAATTGTTGCACTGCCCCAAAACCGAAGGCAATGTCGACAAATGTCCCGGTTCAACCCCTAGATGGTCCTATGCCATCGTTTGGTAGCACGGTGCGCTACCCGGGAACAATAATGCCGATGTAATCCTTAACTATCATAATTTTACTATTATTTGTATTTCATATGAATACGAATAATACTCCATTCCATTCCATTCCATTCCATTCCATTCCATTCCATTAGCATAATCTACTAAAATCAAACCGAGGACCGTTTAAAACAACAACTGGCAACCAATTTATAATTGAAGGATTACAAATCTCTTCAGTAAATGAACCAATTCCTATTTCAGCACATACACCTATCGCAAGGCGACTTGAAATGATGAATCGTTTAATATCTCCTGAAAGTTCAGCTCTAGCGCCAACATTAGATCGTCCAATTTGAAATGATGCGCCTGGGATGGGTTGGTTGATGGAATATGTCGTTGTCCATGTATTTCCAACATTAATTTTAACTCCAAGAAGTGAAACCCATGCTCGATATCCAAAACTAGAAGGGACACTGCATGGTCGAAACCATGCCGACGCACCAATTGTAATATAGGTTTGAAGACCAACCGTGCATATAATTTCACTTCCACCGCTATCATCTTTACACGTACAAAAATTAGGAAGACGAAAATTCTGTGTCACTGCACCACAAATACTCAATGAAGTTAATTTCATCCCTTTTCCAAAATCGCGAATTTTATCTACTTTGAATGCATCAACATTCAAAACAGCTTCGATATTATCCACTGTATCTGCATCCATAGTTGTATTTGATACACATCGCCCAGTTTTACTACATGTAAACGATGAAGGACATGAAAAACGAGCGTCCATGCATCGGACAGCACGTTCTAACGGTGAGCATGCATAAATCAATCCCGCACCAGTTGCATTACTCATACAAGTTTGACGCGCGGCACAATAAATACCATTCCCACAATCATTGTTTGACGGCGCTAGATTTGGAAGTCCATTCGCTATAGTTAATCCACTGCATGTAACTAGAAGAACACATGATAAAAAAACAAACGGTTTCATTTGTATATTATATACATCGATATAAAACTTTATATATTATTATGCTGTCCAAATCCATTATATACAAAAAACGACTTTAAGTCATCTTACTATATAATATATAATATGTTGCGCAAAACCATTTCTTCTGACCCGTTGATTCAAGAAATCGCACCCGCGCCTACATCAGACCAAGATGACGCTGCACTCAAAAACATCAATTATAAGAACATGCTTCTTACTGGTAACTACGGTATGATTAAACCAGACATTATTACAAACCCAAACATTGATGACATTCTAGAAAATGAAAAAAATACAAATAAAAGCGAACCATGGAACAAACTCGACAAATCTGCAAAGATAGGGAAACTGAAAGACTTTGCGATGCGTCATGGAAGTAAAGAAAATTGCACAGAACAAGAAATTAATACTCTTTATCGTTTTCTTATTTCTGCACTCGATCAAAAAAAACTAATGCGCGCCAAAGATGTCATATACGACAAGGTTACTGGTGCGATTACCAGTATTCCGTGTCTTATTTACAACGCTGGATTTAAAAAATTCACACTTAAACGATGTGAAAAGCGACAATCTACATTGAAATCTCTCGCACCTATGACAAGTATGTCGAAGAAGAGAAAACCTGTAATTGATGAAACCAAATCAAGTGAATAATCTAATTATCAAAATAAAATTGATATAGAACAAGATGTCTATATCAATATAACACGGTTATTTGGTGATAATGAATACAAAAAGGATTTTAAAAATAGTTTCAAAGAAGACGATTCCTCCTGCTCCTGCTGTTGCGGTGCATCCGTCAAGTACAAATCTCAAATTCATCGACTTATTCTGCGGTATTGGCGGTTTTCATCAGGCGCTTCATCAAATGGGTGCAAAGTGCATCCTCGCATGCGATATCGACAAGGATTGCAGAAAGGTATATCAAGATAATTATGGAATTGAACCGGTTGATAACGTAAAAACGATTGACCCTTCAACAATACCGGACTTCGATATATTATGCGGCGGGTTTCCTTGTCAAGCATTCAGTAATGGCGGAAAAAAGAAGTGTTTTGACGATGAACGTGGTCTGTTGTTTGATGAGATTATTCGAATTGCAAAGGTGAAAAAACCGCGTTTCATGTTTCTCGAAAATGTCAAGCATATATTGAAGGTGAGTAATGGTGAAGTGATCGAATATATCAAACACAAAATTGCAGACAGTGGATACAAACTACAAATATTTCAAATTTCACCGCACAACTATGGTATTCCGCAACAACGAGAACGTGTTTATTTTGTATGCGTTCGAAATGATATTGCAATGGCGTCGGAAATCACATTACCTCCTACTACAAAATGCACGGGTGGAGAGAGCACAACATTTCAAAAATTCTTAGATCATTACGCCAATATTCCTTCCAAATATATCATAAAGGGGGATATACTTAATGTTTTAGAAGCGTGGGACAAAATTATTAAGCAAATGGAAGTTGGTGAGAAAATGTCGCCGACAATCATGATACACGATGCATTTGTTGCATATTCGACATCAGAATTTGAATCATTTCCGGAATGGAAACGCGACTACATCACCAAAAACCGACCCATTATTAATAAATATCGTGAACTTTTCACGACATGGTATGATGCACACAAGGAACTCTTGAAAAAGCGCGAAATCTATGGAAAGTTAGAATGGCAGACAGGACCCATACAGAAAAATGATAGTATTTTCAATCATTTCATCCAAATTCGACAATCAGGTATTCGGGTGAAAAAGAGTCAATATTTTCCGACACTTGTGGCAATTTCACAAATTCCAATTTACGGAAAAGAAAAACGCTATATTACTCCGCGTGAATGTGCGAGATTACAGTCATTCCCGGAATCATTCAAGTTATCGGATGATGACAAGAAGAGTTACAAACAGTTAGGAAATAGTGTAAATGTTGATAATGTATATACTGTAATTAGTTCAACCTTGTTGCATTATGGATTTCAAATTCCGGTTCGAAATACAGAATAAAAAAGTGGGGTTATACATCTCGCAACATCCCTTGTTCACAAATATCGGCAGGCGCGTCGTTTTGTGAATCGACATGATGAGGGGGTGCTGCTACCGCCACAGTTTCTTCGGCGTCGGCGTCGGCGTCGGCGTCGGCGTGAATTTGGAACTGTGGCGAAGCGTCATGAACATTACCTTTCCAACGAATTTCCACACGATATTTTTTTTGAGAAATGCACAACTGATAGAATAACTTTGCTGCTGAACGCTCTTCGCCATTTTTCATTTTGTAATAGTTTGCGTGTTCTTCGAATGTGACGGTCCCCGTAGACGTAGACGTAGACGTAGACGTGTTTAGACTATGAAATGATGAACCGTCAAATTCGTAGAGAGAGTACGGAATTGTGTATCCAGTGAGACCTTTCACCAACGCATCAATGACTACGCTCTTGTTATTGGTAATGGCGTGACGCACTGCATCCCAATATTTGTTGTTCTTGTTTTTCGGGTAAAACAGTTGATTTACCGAGTCGCGTTGATCTTTGGAAAATTTGGGGAAACCATTTTCGGCCAGAAATGTGCTTTTGGTCTGGTTCAATTCCTTTACTCCTAGAATTTTATGAACACTATAGTTTGATTTTGTGGCGTATGAACTTTGTTTGCAAGACCATCCGATGATTTCACCAGTTGCATATTCAATGTAAATATCACCCTTTTGTTGTTTGATATCTAATCCGGCGTTCAATGCGTGGATTTTTTTATGGGCGTTCTTCTTGCCCGAAACGTAAATACACACGATATCTGTAAATTTGAATCCCGACGCAGGCGCAGTGGAGGAGACGCTACTGGTTGTTGACGCGACGAGGTCTTTGAACGCAATGATGCGTTGTGAAACACACGCCTTTTTCAACATCAAATCGCTAATGTATTTTGGCAAATCCGTAAAATCATTCAACCGTATACACGAAGGAACGTGTTGCGTTTCCATCCATCCTTGACATATTTCATGGATATTCTCGACAGTGGTTATCACACAGGTTAGTATATTTGCGTAATACGCAATCATCATTGCATCGACCAATTCGCATGCATTGAAGTCGACGTTTTTTCGTTGTTTGGCAGGGGCGGGAGCGGGGGCGGAGGCGGGAACAGGGGCGGGGGCGAAGGTACTTACATTTGACTCTTGAACATGAACTGGTGCATCGGATGCAATCGAGATGTCCATTATAGAACACGTTGTTTGAGAATGTTCGGAAACTGTATTCTTTGGCATATTTGGTAACTCTGTCATTGGATTCATAGTAATATAAGTATTTCAATTTTTTTGGCTTTATGTTATTTACAGATATCATAAAACTTTTTTTATTTTCGTTTCTTTGTGAGTCGGAGTTTTTTAGAGTGAGTGGTTTTATGACGCTTGTGCTTCACGGTTGTTGACCTCGTATCTCTTTTTCGGGTGACTCTAAAACTACATTTTGGTCCACAAATCGGGCGAAGCATCTTACGCTTTATCTCGCCTTCATGTTCTAATATAATATCCACCATATTACGGTAAAAAGTCCGGAACTTATTACGCATTTTCCGTAATTGTGCGAATGTAAACCACCGGATTTCCGCCTTTTCAAGCAGACCATTGTCCGGGTTTTTTTTGGCACTTGGCAAGTATTTCTCAAAAAACCGATAGTTATTCAAATAATAATCCTCTAATCTCTCGTCATACTCCGTTTTAAATACAATCGTAGTATAATTATCATATTTCAATTCGGCAATTTTGTGTCGAACGGCTACCTTCTTGAGTTCATTCTTTGACCCCAATAATCCATTCAGTTCTTCACTCCCTTCTCTCGATGCAATATCCAACGGCGTCTCGTTCGGTTTTGAACCGCCACCAAAATCTGCCCATCCAGGAGTATCATTCAGTTCATTCTCTCGACCAAACAATAAATAAATTACGCCTTTATGGACAGCAGCAGGCAATAATCCAGCTCCAACCATACTTCGACTTGGCGTGGTAATATCAATCAAATACTACTATACAATGATATTATATTGTTTTACATAAAATTGAATGGTATAAATTATATTATTGTATGAATATAAACGCAAATCTATTCTTTATGTATATGGAACATGATTTCTGGAAAAAATGCTAAAATCGATGATAGCAAACATAATAGACACAATAACGACGATGACAGTGACGCAACTATCACAGACAACGACTCCGACTATGAATGCGACGTCATCGCACCATACTCCGTACTTCCGTCCGATGAAGATCGAGAGACAATTATCAACGACGCGCTTGATGAACTTGCCGACATTGCACGAGAAAATATATTGGAATTCAAACGCGAGGACTTCAATGATGAAGAGGTCGTTGGAACATGGATTGACAGCTATCTATGTCAATACTTCTCGGAAATAGTCCCAGTGAAGTCCGAATTTTCATCGTCAACCAATGCGGAAGCAGATGCATTGAATGAAGTCATGGAAACGTATATCCAAGAGTTACATGATGAAATCACTGAGAGATTTTACGAAGAAATCGCGCCACCTCGTGTTTCAACAGAAGCATACGCAAATACGATATCACTCGACGAAATCGATATCAAAAACATCAACGAAAAAATACGAATTTTGCAAGAAAAACCACAACCTGAACAAAGAACGCCAGAATGGTATGCCCGTCGAAATAATTTGATAACGGCAAGTGCTGCATCAAAAGCGTTTGGTTCACAGGCTTCAATCAACCAACTTGTCTATGAAAAGTGTAAGAATCAGCCATCGTCACAGGGTCAGGGTCAGCATGCGTCTTCTTCACCGCCGGCACCACTTCAAGGAACCGTGAATTCACCTCTTCATTGGGGGCAACGCTACGAACCCCTTACAGTAATGGTATATGAACACCGAAAACATACGAAGCTAGGCGAGTTCGGTTGTATTCAACACGATACATACCCATTTATTGGTGCTTCACCTGATGGAATCAACATTGAGCCCACGTCACCAATTTATGGGCGAATGGTGGAGATTAAAAATATTGTGAATCGAGAGATTACTGGACGACCGAAAGAAGAGTACTGGATTCAGACACAGATTCAAATGGAGGTTTGTGACCTGGATGAGTGTGATTTCGTTGAAACCAGGTTCAAAGAGTATGATTCGAAGGAAGAATATGATGCGGATGCAACGACTACCCAAGGATATACTGCAAACGGAAATGAAAAGGGTGTGATTCTCTGGTTTCAAAGCGGACCGGCGCTTACACAACAAGGACACGTCGTTCTGCCAACGCAACTCTACGAATACGCGCCGATTGGCGCTACACCTTACGAATATGATAAATGGGAAGCCGAAATGTTTATGAAACATGAACGTCTTGGAAGTATATGGGTGCGAACGATTTATTGGTATTTGGATCAATACAGTTGTGTTCTTGTTCGCAGGAACCGACTATGGTTTGAAGAGGCCGCGCCTGTATTACAACGGTTATGGGAAACCATCGAGAAAGAACGCGAGACCGGTTACGAACATCGCGCGCCAACGAAACGAAAAACCGCGTCGGTTACGAATACGAATACGACCCCTGAAATCGATGAAAATGAAACGTCAACACCTGTAAACAAAATTGTAAAACTAGATAATGCAATTATACCAGAAAACCATGAAACAACTGCAACCAGTATGGCAAGATTGATGTCATTGACAGCAAACAATCACAACAATTCACATAAAAAGTATAGTCGGGTAAATTATACAAAACGTCCATCTGATGTGCTTATCAACTGTTTCAAAATCGACGACCTTGAAATAGATGAAAGCAAAATAAAAGAAACGAACGGGAATGACGACGGGAATGACGACAGGAATGACGACAGGAATGACGACCATGCATGATGAATTTTATCATTTGTTTAAGGCGTAAAATCCAACCCGTCGCCCTGGATAGTCTAGCGGAAGCGGTTCCGGTACTTTATACTCATCCGGCGTTTTTGGTGCATATAACGCACCGCACATACCAGGCGGTTTGCATGAACCATTATCTGGTGTCACCCAATCACGGACATTATTAGTGGATTGTTCATAACTACTGACATTTGCGGCAACAGGATACAGTTTTGAATTATTCATTGAATCATTCTCTCGGAGAACGACACCATATCCGGAACTTTTCTTAGGATATCCAGGATACAGCAACGGTTCATCCACTTCACGCGGATATTCTCCGGATGCTATACCTGCACTCAAAAATCCTTCTTTTCTTGCTTGTTCCTTTGCTTTTTCATTTGTGATTGCACTAAAATCATGAATTGCCGACATCAACGGTTCTGCGATGATAACTGCAACAACAAGCAAAAATAACCCTAGGTATTCTTTACAATATTTCATAGTAATTTTCTCAGAAATGATAATAGATATAAACCCTCTGTCTATATATTGTATATATTATAGTATGTCTACTACATCCAATGAAGATATGCACGTTCTTAAGCGAAACGGCGAACGAGAGATCGTTGCGTTCGATAAAATATTGGCGCGCCTAAAAACACTTGGTCAGGAAGCAGGAATCACAGGGGTAAATTATACGACTCTCGTTATTAAAATTATCGATCAGTTATACGATGATATTCCCACCATGAAAATCGACGAACTTACGGCACAACAATGCGCGATGATGGCAGTACAACACCCCGATTACGGAACGTTGGCATCTTATATTATTGTTTCAAATGCACACAAGAATATTCCTGGCGGGTTTTATCAGGCGATGCGTCAATTATACGAATACCGTGATTCGCATGATAAACATACACCGATTATTAGTAAAATTGTGTGGGATTTTCTGAATGAAACCATTGATACGCCTAGAAATGGAAGCGCGCCTGACCCTGCTCCATATTTTGTTCATGAAGCACTTGAACAAATGATCGCGTATTCGAGAGATTATCTCATCGATTATTTCGGATTTAAGACTCTCGAGAGATCATACTTGATGCGCGTGAATGGCGTCATTGTAGAACGCCCACAACATATGTGGATGCGTGTTGCACTTGGCATTCACTGCCAACGCAAAGATACGAGAACGAACTACGAAACCCTCGTTTTTATTCAGAACACCTATGACGCAATGTCGCAAAAATATATGACACATGCAACACCAACCTTGTTCAATGCGGGCACACCTCGACCCCAATTGAGTTCATGTTACCTGATCGCGATGGAGAATGACAGCATCGACGGGATTTTTGATACGCTGAAAGATTGTGCTAAAATATCGAAACATGCTGGCGGAATCGGGCTTCATATCCATAATATTCGCGCTTCGGGTTCGCATATTCGCGGGACGAATGGTTCGTCAAATGGTATTGTTCCGATGTTGCGTGTCTTTAATAACACAGCACGGTATATCGACCAGGGGGGTAGACGCAACGGAAGTTTCGCAATTTACCTTGAACCATGGCACCCCGATATTGAGGATTTCTTAGAGATGAAGAAGAATCATGGCGACGAAGAGATGAAAGGTCGTGACCTGTTTTATGCGTTATGGGTGCCAGATTTGTTTATGGAACGTGTGCGAGGTGGTGGTAGCAGCGGTGCATCGTCGGAGATGTGGTCGTATTTCTGCCCGGATGAATGCCCTGGTCTCGCGGATGTATATGGCGACGAGTTCAAAGAGTTATACGAGAGATACGAGCGTGAAGGCCGCGCGCGTAAACAAGTGAAAGCACGTGACCTATGGTTGAAAATACTGGATAGCCAGATGGAAACAGGAACACCGTATATTTTATTTAAGGACGCTGCGAACAAAAAGAGCAACCAGAAGAACGTAGGTGTCATCAAGAGTAGTAATCTCTGCACGGAAATTATGGAGTATTCTGATGCGAATGAAACCGCGGTTTGTAATTTAGCAAGTATCGCGCTGAATCGGTTTGTAATCGCCTCCGGCTCTTCTAGCAAAACTGCCCGTTTTGATTTTACAGATCTTGAACGCGTGACTGCACTTGTCGTTGATAACTTGAACCAAATCATCGATATCAATTATTATCCTACGACGAAAACAGAGACGAGCAACCTCCGTCATCGTCCCATCGGAATTGGAGTGCAAGGATTAGCGGATGTATTTATGATGATGAATATTCCGTTTCACAGCGAAGAAGCCAAAATCCTTAACCGAGAGATTTTTGAAACGATTTATTTCGCAGCACTTCAAGCATCGATGATACTTGCTGCACGTAACGGCGCATACGAAACATTTGCAGGGTCTCCTGCATCGGAAGGTATTCTTCAATTCGATATGTGGGGGGTTGATCCAACGGCGGAAACATACCCTTTGCCGATATACCGCAATAAACGTTATGATTGGGGTGAAATGAAATCCAAAATCCAGAAACACGGTCTTCGAAATTCGCTGTTGTTGGCGCCGATGCCTACCGCAAGTACATCCCAAATACTCGGAAATAATGAATGCTTTGAACCGATTACCAGTAATATTTATACTCGACGAACACTCGCAGGAGAGTTTATTATGGTAAACCGGTATCTCATCCGCGACCTTATCGAAATAGGGTTATGGAATGAACGTGTGAAAACGAACATCATTGCGAATCAGGGGAGCGTCCAATATATCGATAGACTACCGGAAGCACTGAAACTGAAATATAAGACGGTATGGGAAATGCCGATGCGGCATATTATCGATATGGCGGCAGAACGCGGCGCTTTTATCTGCCAGAGTCAGAGTATGAACTTATGGGTGGAAGAACCGAACTATAATATTCTGACATCGATGCTCTTTTATGCATGGAATAAGGGACTGAAAACGGGTGTCTATTACTTGCGAAGGAAGGCGAAACATCAACCACAACAATTTACGGTGGAACCGGAGAAAGCAGGGGTGGTGGAGACGGCGGAGGATGACATCTGTGAATTCTGCTCCTCATGAGCAGAATCGCTGTAATGCGGAATTCTGCTCCTCATGAGCAGAATCGCTGTAATGCGGAATTCTGCTCATCATGAGCAGAATCGCTGTAATGCGGAATTCTGCTCCTCATGAGCAGAATCGCTGTAATTCAGCGCGGAATAATAAAATTGAAAAAAAGTATTAAGAGATATACAACAACACACCATAAAATAATCAGACATCATGTTTCGCTCTTCTCCATCCGCGAAAGAATTCAAAGGTATAATAAAAGCACCCATCAATCCAGTTGCACAATGGACTATTGAACAGAAGTTTGCATTTCCGTCTGCGCTTACTACAGAAGACCGATTGACTGGTATGGACTCTTCACGTTTCAAGCAAATTCGCGACCCCCCCAAGATTGGTTCTTCGATGTACCAGTTGATTTCACAATATAATCCATGGCTAGATTGTGAAATGACACGTGAAAAACGCGCGTTTTTGACCCCGCGAGCAGGCGAGTTTTGCTGTGCTGTGAATTCTAGTAACTATAGTATAGTCGACACTCGAAATGTACCTAATTTCTTCCGGAATGAAACTACAGTTGACGTTACGAATTTATATTTATGGCCACTACTTCATTCTCGCGCAGATGAAGTAGTATCATGTGTCACCTTTTCAGACTGGAAACGTCTCTTTTCAAAGACAATATCTCTTGCATTCCCGGATTATGATTATTGGGTATCTGTTGCAAATGCCGGCGTATCAGCCCAATCAATGTCGGCTACTCCAGCGCTATCCATATTTGTTCCAGTATCCGATCAACGACGCATTGGTCGTATTTTAAAATACATCACACCTGCTCGGGTCTTATATCTCTTGACAACCCGTGCGAACTTCTGGCCGTATAGCGCATCTTCACTCGGGTCATCGCGCGACATCCTGTCTTCGTCTCGCACGTCATATGGTCTATGTTCCATGAAATCAAAAATAAAAGAATACAATGATAAAACCGAAATCGAATGGCTGGTCAATGCGGACTTCCTTCGTAAAATGAAACGCGTGCATATGTATTTTACATCATCACACGCGGATACATCTGTCACGCTGAATGATACTGATAGTGAGTAACGTAGTATTATGAATATCCGCGTCGATGAGAATGACGGCGTTGATGACGACGACGACGAGTACTCGGACGATAATATTTTTTAACCGTTTTTCTAACACGACTGCCGTGTAATCTTCGTCTTGAAACTCTTCGTTTTCTGGAACCACCAATTCCTGTTGTTGCTTCCGCTGCTTTCGCTGCTGCTGCTGCTGTTTTTTCTGCTATATCAAATTCAGTCCATTCCCTTTGTGCTTTTTGTATTTGTGATTGAAGATCTCCCTGAACGATGGATGCCGGTTGACCACCCTCGGGGGGAATTAATGTTAAACCATAAAACGCACCATCCACATCAACTATTGAGTCTTTGCCCATAACATCTGGAAAAATTTGCAACTCAGATCTGGTCCGTCTTGCCACAATTCTTGGTATAGTACTACGATTATCCACCAAAATTAGTTCGTTTGTTAGTCTTGGCATTAGTTCACCGATCGCATAAAAGTACGCTTGATTTTTTTTCAAAAATGTATCATATATACTACTAACAGCACGTGGCGGTATATATCGAGTTCCTTGACCACTTTGAAATAATTGAGTGTTTCTTTCTTTTACACGTTGTAAACACTGCATTTTTTCAGAATAAACAATAATAACTTTTACGGTATAGGATTGTTGTGTTGCACTTATATACTCTATAATTTGGTCACGCATTGAACCAGTTGTATCCAATATAATATTTTTATATTGTCCTGGGCCAGGATCGGTTGCTGTTTTTAAAACCATAGGTAGTAGTTTATCGAGAACTAAATCGTAGTGAAACTGAATACCCTCGATATCGGACAGCATTTCACCTGATTTATTTGGATTTGGGTGTTGTAGCAATTTTTCATTCCCATATAGTTTTATTTCATCTACATCAACATTTACTACATAACCATTCATTTCAGGGAATAAACGTTGTTTCACGCTTGATTTACCAACACTTGATGGTCCAACCAAGATGAATAATGTGGGGGTAGGATTTTGCTTAGAAACACCTGTTGATTGGTCTAATCGTTGATTCAATGCCGCTTCTAAAAATTTAGATTGAAACCATGGCTTTTCGGCAATAATGGTGAGACGTTTTGCTAACATCTCATCTGTAGGAGTAGAACCCGCCTCCACATCCTTCGACGTGTGCACCGGGTCTTGTTTTGCGCTGAGGACTTTGGAATAACCCATACCTCTATCTCTCGGTAATATTGATTTATCTCTCGGTAATATTGATTCAGGTTGCTCATCCTTACTTGGTGACCTACTTGATGACCGCCTGGCGCTTGATTTTGACATATTATTTATATTACCACAATAAAAAATAAATTCACTTACATTTTACCCTTATTACGTCGCCGTAGCCGCTTCCGTCATCTTCACGTAACACTTCAGGCACACATCCACATCCACCTTTGCGTTGTGCAAACCCACCGGTGAAGGAACGTCGCTTCCATAAAGGAAGTGATACAACTCAATCAGTTTGGGGAATTTCAACGAAGTCCGTCCATCTTCCCATGTTTTCACGAGCTTACAAATCGGCGTCCCATTTTTCATCGTGCAGTATTCATCTGGAGGAAACACGTTATTAAATATCCTTGCGCGGTAAAATTCCACAAGAAGCATATTCTTATCGAACTCCAGGTTGTGCGCAACGATTCTCCTGCACCGGTTCGCAGCATGCTTGAAATCAAAGAGTGCGACTTCGATTGGAACACCACGCGCGCGAGACAACTCGCTCGTAATTCCGTGTATTGCGGTAGACTCTGGAGAAATGGGAATGTGTGTTCCGAGAGATATCAGGTTGTCATATTCTTCTTCGATTTGTTTTGTTTCGTCGTTGTATATCGCCCAACTCAACTGAACGATATACGGCCATTTTTCAGTTTGGTTCGTAGGGGTATTTTTGGGAGGAAGTCCAGTAGTTTCAGTATCAAAGACGAGGACGCGCATTGATATAATATGTCAGGCGCAGAGCAGGTCGAAGCAAGACGTCAATATAAAGAAACACAAGGATTGCTTTATATTGGATTTTAAATATCAATTTTTTACTTCTTCACAGCAGAGATGGCGGCGTCGATTGGCTGGAGAACGGGCACGAAAGGTGCGGCAACGTGAATAACCTTACCGGCTGTCTGAATAACCTTGCCGATGTTGATCTTCTTCTCGTCGAGAGACTGTTCGTCTGAGAAATCCATTGATGTTCGCTTTTTATAATATAAGTGTATATATTAATTTTATATCCTTTTTCGGGATTCCAAGAATATCCCTTTTATCCCTAAATATACTTACGAACACAACGAATTCCCGAATGCTACTACTGCCAAAATGCCTAAAACAAGTCCAATATGATAGTTATACTGCATCGTGCGATATACCTTCAACCACGCTTGCGATTCTTCGCCGGACTTCAGATGAAGCACCATCCAATCCCTCTTCGGCGAGAGAATATAGTAGAAGTAATTTACACTAAATGTAACCGCAGCAACCATACAAAGGGCGCCCGCACGACCTCCGCCGTTGCCGTTGCCGTTGCCGTTGCCGCTGCCAAGAAAATACTTACGACAGCATACAAGAAGGATCATCGAGAGAATAAAACCGAGAAACAATCCCATAAAATAGATGCCCTGTCTCTCGCGCGTAATCACGGCATACCGTCGCTGATTATCTGGCGATAACTTCGCGACGAATTCTTGAATAACCCCGCCTGAACGGTGAGAGAATAAGCAACAGTAAATGTTGGCGACGATGAAAACAAACGCGATGGCACAGGAGATGGCGCAGACCATTATTATAGTATTATAGTATATACGGGGTAGATAGGTGTTATATATATTAGCATATAAAATTGAAAATGTCAGAACCACAACAAGATAAAACTGCTGCTGATATCAAGGAACTCATTGAACTAAAACGTAAACGGATTGAAAGATTGAAAGAATTTAAAAATCCTTGGTTAGATTTTGTTCCGTATGTTGAAGATAATCGTCCGGGTCATCAAGATAGTATTGAACGTGAAAGACGAGATTTAGAAGAAAGAATCAAATATTTTGAAGAAGATTTAGCGTATCCTATTTCAGATAATATAGTATTGATACGTGGTCAAACAAATAAAGTGAATGAAATATTAACAAGAGAGAAGGGGATTTCCGTACTATATCAAAAAAAAGATAATTATGATAATGTTTATTACTCCGTAAATGGTGATCCAACCGGTCAGCATCTTGGGGGGGGGGGATATTTTGGTAGTTCCATCATTTGAAGGCATTCAAATCCCACAAATGTTTAAACGTGGCTACGGACCTCGTTCCGATGGTCATGTGAGAATTAATTTTTGTAAAACACGAATATTAGGGTCGAATATGTTTCCATATCCACTCGAGTCTTTATCAATTGAAATGAATGATATCAGAAGTCTACACGGGGTAACATTTCCTCTGGTGAAATGGTTAAGTCTTAGGTATAATCTAATATCTTCATTAGAAGGAGTATCATTTAATCAACATCCAGATCATATGACAGATAATTTAAATCGTAGGATTGAACACGGAAACGCATTAGAGTCTATTGATTTAAGACATAATTTCATATCAAGTCTTGATGATTTGAACTTGAAAGTTATTCCTAGGGCGGTTCTAAAACGTATAGATCTTGTTGGTAACCCTATTATGGATGGTATGAATTGGGATTATTTAGATGTATTTAACTTAAAAACTTTATATAAACTTGCAAAAGCACATTATGAAACGAATCATCCTGTTGTTCAACAACCAAGACCTGAACCTTCCGCACCATTATTAGATGAAGTTGATAGACATATCGGAGAACAATTACGAAGTGGGTTGGGGGGTGGTGGTAAAGGTTCAAAACAAATGATACCTAGAAACTTTATGAATAATCGATACAGCAAAAATAAAAAATCACATAGAAAACGTAAATCAAAAAAAAAACAAAAAAAATAAAACATAATAAATATAAATTTTTAACATACATACAATATTGTATTGAATTAAAACATATTACTAATGGTATTTTACGCTGTTGCTAATGGTAAAA
>Ga0255211_1000353_pt1 | contig 17251 bp, 14 predicted proteins | sample Miss_Yuk_RepB_8d_FD_183036 | JGI IMG/M metagenome (GOLD analysis project Ga0255211, IMG submission 183036) | Freshwater microbial communities from Mississippi River, Louisiana, United States - Miss_Yuk_RepB_8d | ecosystem: Environmental > Aquatic > Freshwater > River | place: USA: Louisiana...
TCTTCTTATTATTATTTTTCTCTTCTTATTATTATTTTTATTATTTTTCTTCTTCTTCTTATTATTATTCTCTTCTTATTATTATTTTTATTATTTTTCTTCTTCTTCTTATTATTATTCTATCATTCAAACCCAATCTTCTTCATCAGGCAACTCTCGAAACGAAAACTCGTCCAACTCCGACCAAATCAACACATACTTAACTCCATCGTCCTTATTTACTTCCAATAATACGATATAATCGGCATATCCATCATGAAAATCGACACCGATACTATCCAATCGAATACTATTCACATCCATAGACAATGTGTTACACAAATTAACACATTGTTCGACATTATTCAACATATCAACATCATCCAATAATGGGATATCCGGATTTCTACTATCTCTCACAACCGCTCTTCGAATAATCATCGCATCATACGATTTTCCTTCCTCACACTCATCATCCGATGTATCCAACACACACTTAAATCCACATTCGTCACACATAAACAAGGGCTGAGAGGTAAAATCACCTGTCCAAACACTACCAGGACTCGTGTTATCGCAGAGGGGGCAAACGCCATTAAATTCGTCGTCAACGTAAACTTTAATATTCATCATCTTTGTGCCAATATGATTTAAAGAATTATTACAAAAAAATACTTCAATTTCTCTTGGGAACCTACGGTTCCCGGGGAGCCCCCCTCCCTTAGAACGACCTATTAAAAGGTGGGCCGACTTTGTCGGCCCATTTAACAAGTCAGGAATAACAGGCTGATGTAAATGTGTTGTTAATATTTGTGTTGTTAGTATTTGTATTGTTAATATTTGTGTGATTATATATTATATTTGCGTTGTAAAGTATAAGGATTCTGTGAAAGAGCCGAATAAAGTCCAGGGTCATTACGTCCAGTCATATCTGTCATAGTTTCCTGACGTTGCATGATATTACCCATTGCGGATTGGTCTCCATATTGATATGGCATTTTCGGTACTAAATCTCTTTGATTTACTGTATCTAAATCTTTTGGTTTTCCTTGATAGTTTATATTGCCATTAAATAATTTCATATTTCCATCCACCATTCGATTATCAATGGTCGCACTTCGCAATCCTTTTACCTCATAATTATACGCATCATCATAGGGTTTCGGTCCTCTTCCATATTTTGCGTTTCCAGTATAGGATGAATGTGTCGATTCTCTCTCTTGTGGTAATAATTGAATATCTTGATTTATATATCCATTTGTCTTCTGTCCTCTATCAACACTATTGAAACTATTCGGGTCATATAATGTTGTCTCTTTAATTGTTTGTTTTGGAGCATCTGACGGATTAAATAAATGAGCACCTCCCACTGTTGTTTTCGCATCTCCATACAAACGCATATTTCCTATCGCATTTTCTCTGCGAGAAGGTCGCATGATTTCCAATAAAGGCGCGACAACAGCCCCAAGACCACTTCCTATAGCACCAAAATAGGTTTCTGATTCCGCATTCGCCAATTGTTCTTGATAAATAGAACGATTTGTAGGATACGCCATTTTCGTTTTAATTCCATAATCTCCATCCGTCGCAAATTGACGACCCACCGCACTTGCCGCACCAAGTTGATATTCACCATATTCATTTCTATGTGTCGGCATATGTTCACTTGGATTTGCCGCGAGAGCTGGCATTTGCGATTGTGCTACACCATGATAAGATGTTGTAGTTTCTTGTCTTGCTTGGTCGCGTTCCATAGGAATCGAATGTAATGTTGGACCTTTTTCAACACCAGTTGTAGTAAAAAGACGGTCATGTCCAGTTTCCGCATATCTGTCAGGACGATTTTTAGGCACTGGTGCTTGATAACCAATATTCTTCATTCTCGCCGCTGCCGGACCTTCAAAACCCAATACCATATGTTCGGATGATTTCGGTTTTGATGCTGTACGCAAATCATCGACAGATTTATCCATCCATGCCTCTCGCATCATAGTTCCAGAATTATATCCACCGGCACCATCAGCGGTCGCACCAAGTCCAAGACCAGGACCAACACGAACTTGCTCAAATGGAAGTTCACCGGCACGACGCATACTAGTATTTACACGACCTTGATAGAAATCATTCATGTTTGGTGCACCGTGTGTCCAATGCATTTTTTCAGCGGGTGCAAATAATGGGGCTTGTGCTTGTTTTCGAATTGTTTGAGAGCCATTTCCTAAATAATTATCTAATATTGATTCATTCGATGTATTATTTGTATCAACACTACGAAGTTTACTTCCGAAAAATGGCATCATATTCTGATGTTGAAAATAAGAAGCATCGACTTTCTCTCCAGTAAGAGAATAATAAGAATTCGTATCTTTTGCTATGGTATCCGATACTAAACTTGAGTCGGATGCTCCATTATTAAAATATTTATCCGAATAGGCTCCTGTACCATTATAAGCATTTACAGTCATTAATTGACTTGTTATCTCTGTTTCAGGTACTACAGCAGTTGATGTTGCCACTAAATTCGGATAATTCTTATCAGGTATATCAGTATTTGGCAAAGAAGACGAAGAGGTGAAACCTTCTTTTCTAGAGTTTTTCGATGCTAATTTATTAGATGGTTTATTATTTTCTTGATTTGATATTATGTATAATCCACCAAGAGCGGCGACTAAAGGTATAGCAATACTCATTATTTATGTTTGTGTGAGAGATATTTTTGGCTAACCCCTACACAATAAAATATAAACCGTGTATTATTAACTTATCCAAATGAAACTATTGGCATTTTATAGTTGTATGATTGGTTCTGTCGCGAATCCTAGATATCTCTTTCCTGAATTACCAAGTCGTGATTTTCCTTGTTTTATGTTTTCTAATAATAAATCTTATCTCTCGCAATTACAAGAAAAAAATGGTCGATGGAATTGCATTTTGGTAGAGGATACTAATGGTATTAATATAGAAGACCAGGTCGAATGTGCCATGCTCTCGAAATATTATAAATCATGTCCTTATTCATTAGAACAATTACAAGAATACAAATATACTTGTTATTTTGATACTACATTATTGGTCGATGAACAAAAAGTATTGAGATATATACAAGAGATTCTTCCTTATAGTTATTATAAGTGGATTACAACGCCTCATCCATTCTTATCAGCATGTGTTTGGAATGAATATCGAGAGGCAATGTTACAAGAAAGATATCACAGAGATTCTGATAAATATCGGAGATATATTGAAACTAAAATCGAAGAAGGATGGAAAGATACAATGCGATGTCATTATGCGACTGGTTTTCATATTCGAGAAAATTGTGATATTGTGCGAGAGATTTGTAAAGAATGGTATACGGAAATAAAAAAATGTGGCATAGAATGCCAAATTAGTTTTTTCTTTATTGCGCAAAAATGGGAGAGAATTATTGGAAGTTATTAGGAATTATTATCTTTTAAAATTAATCTTAGGGTGATTCATTCTTTTGGTTTGTTGTATCTGTTGTTGTGTTTAATGATATAAAAGATATTTAAAAAAATAATAATTGTAATTATTATAATAATTCGAATTATAAAATGAAGGAAAAAATGTTTAAAAAAATGTTTTATAAAATGTTTGATAAAATGTTTTTTGGTATTATTGGAACTTTTTCAATTGTCATTGCAAGTATTCCAATTTGTAATTTTTATGTATTACCTTTTATTAGACATAAAGAGATAATGGATAAAATAGATACATCTGATAAAAGATCAGAAAAAATAGAAAAATAATTTTTTACATAATAATAATTTTTTTAAATTCAGTGTTTTCAATGTTATTACGACAAGTAGGACAAGAAGTATGATTTGTATTTAACCAATTGTAAATACATGGTGTACAATAGGAATGATTACAACAAGTAATAACCTCACAATCAGATACACAACAAATAGGACATGTTTCTGTTTCAGACACTTCTTTTGTTCCGAAGATATTTAATGAGTTAACAATTTCATAGCTAATACTTCCATCATCATTGAGTGTAATTTTATATTTATCAGGTCTTAATGAAACAAACCATTGAGCAACATTTAATTGTCTATTAAAACAAGCATCTCTAAATGCTTCTTCATTTCCAGCAGAAATATTAATGGTGGGTTTAATTTGGAGTAGCCACTGAGAAATGTTTAAATAACCATTTTGACAAGCAACTCTAAACGCATATTCGTTATTAGCAGAAATATTAATGGTGGGTTTGATTTGAAGTAACCACTGCGCAATATTTAAATTTCCATTAGCACAAGCAAATCTAAACGCATCATCGTCGTAAGCAGAAATATTAATCGTAGGTTTGATTTGCAGTAACCACTGAGCAACATTTAAATGTCCATAAAAACAAGCATTCACAAATGCTTCTTCGTTATTAGCAGAAATGTCAATAGTAGGTTTTACTTGAAGCAACCACTGGGCGATATTTAAATGCCCCCATCCACAAGCCAATCTAAATGCTTTTTCGTTTCCAGTAGAAATGTCAATAGTAGGATTGATTTGGAGAATTTGTTGAGCAGTATCAAGGATCCCATCTTTGATAGCATAGAGGAACACATTGTAAGGGTTAGTGGTCGGATGATTCATTCTTAGTTCAGTAATGGCATAATATATAAAAAACAAAAACAAAAACAAAAACAAATAGTTTCAATTTTTTACATAATAACCAATTTTCTAAAATGACCATTATAACAAGCAATACTAAACGCACAATAACGCCTAGCAGAAATATCAATTATATTTTTATATGAGATGACTAAACACAATTAATTTTACAATATATTTTCTTCATTTTTCAATTTAATAAGAGAGACACTTACGATAAATTTTTGCTACATTTTCTATATCATTTACAAGGTCTCGATTCACACAATAGGGACATTTTCCGCGTGTTTGACATGTTAGTCGATTATAAACCGCAATCGCGCAACCTCTATGCAAGTAATGTTTCGGTTTTTCTAGGTCACAAACTTGAATAACATCATTCAAGTTTGTTGTTTTACAATAATTCGATTTTTCTGGACCATGAACTGTATCTAATGGCATATAACAAATAATACAATCTTCATATGTGCCACCAACATCTATATCATTATTCGCCATATCATCGTGTTCTTTATTATATGGAATTACCACACAACCAATATAATTTTCTGCATCAGCGATTTGCGAAAACACATATTCCTCTTGAGATATTGGACAGGCCTCGTATTTTTTCTGGGTATTATTCCATTGTAGATTTACAGGATTCATTGGGTCTTCTAAAAATATTTTACAATCGAAATCAATCGTTTTCCAACATGAGAAACTAACGGTTTTAAAATAAAACCCTTCTTTATCTAAAACTGGTTCTAATGGTTTCGCGATATAAATATATTTTGGGTCTTCTGTATTTTCATTCATATTTTCAAAAATCGCATAGGTGACTTGAACAATATTTTTATTTACACCATCATATACATCTGGTGCCAATGTTATATAATTTAAAGCGGTATGAGTGATGTTTTTAAATTTGTATATTCCATTGTATCTAGGGGCGAGTTGTTCCTCAATTATATTCGCAGTTTCTGTATTATAAAAGCATATTTCATACATTTGGTCAATCACAAAACCATCCATGGAGAGAGATTCGATTTTATCGCGGGACATTTTTTGGGGTTAATCGTGTAAATTCAGGCAACTATAATACTAAATAAAACTTACGAAAAAATATTTCAATTTCATATACTTTTTGAATTTGATATAGAGTTTGAAACCCCACATCAAATTTGTGATTCGGTCTCGGCAGGGTTCGAACCTGCGACCTTTCGGTAACTGTGTACTGTATATAACAGCCGAATGTAATAACCACTATACAACGAGACCATAAAAAATTTAGCGAGAGAATGTTTCGATCATTCGACTTCAAGGTCATGAGCCTTACACGCTGCCACTGCGTCATCTCGCTTTTGAACTAAGAGAATCTCGATAACGAATGATAACGAACTGCTCTTAGATAATATTACTAAAGATAAATAAAATCAATATTCAAACGCAAAAATAATTAATAAGGGAAGGGGTCGTAGGGGAAACTATAATAAGGGAAGGGGTCGTAGGGGAAACTATAATAAGGGAAGGGGTCGTAGGGGAAACCGTAGGTTTCCCTACTTAGAACCCAGGATTATCGGTAAATACTTGAGTAGTTGCGGAATTCAATATTGGTGCCTCTGTAATAGTATTCATAAATGTTTTTAATTCAGAATTCATCGCAAAAGTAACGATTCCGGCGACAGCAACAGCAACACCGACAAACACAGATTCGCGAATGACTTCTTTTAATGGTTTCATTTCTTTATGAAAATAACGAATCTCTACCATTTTCAAAACAATAAAAATGAATGTTGCTAAAACAACAATTGAAACAATTTGCTCCATTATAGAATTATATCATTTCAATTGAAAACACTTTTTAACGCGAAGATTTTCTTTTTTTTGTTTTCGATTTTGTTTTCGATTTTGTGGTTTCAGGTTTTGATATTGGAGTATTTTGAACTACATATTTTTTTGTTTTTGTAATTCGTTTTCCATTTTTATCAATACTAATTCTCTCTAAACATTGTTCATAATCATTATCACCGATACAATCGATTTCATCTTCAAATGATTCTATCTTTTTTCCACCACCACCAAAACTCGCATATGGTTTTGTCGGTAAACTTTCGGATAACGCAAATGAAGTTTGATATAATCCCCAAGGCACCCATTTATCTTTTAAAAGTTCTAGAATATCAGGTTCTGCGGAACCACCATAAAAATCTTTTTTACCACTACCATTTAATAAATCTTTTACAGATACACCGGCTACCATATAGTTTTCTCCATTTTCTTGATGTTCTTGAATTTCAGGAATAGTCATTACTAATATAAACTATATAAATATTTTTACTCAGATAATCCAAACATGTCTCATATTCATACTAAATTGCCTCGTTTTGCGAATTTAATGTCTCAATTCGGAAAATTCTATCCAACCGTTGTTTTCTATGGCTTAACTGCTAATAATCCACTAAAATATGAACAATTCAGATTGCCAACTGTTCAACAATTAGTGATGTTAAATTGTGCTCCGAATTCATTCTACAGTATTCAACCGAATACTTTTCCAAATTTACAAAGTTTATATATGTTTAGTCCAGCATTTTCTTGGCAGGAAAATAGATACGCAATTACTTCATTTTCGAATCGATACAATCCATTAAATCAATCTGTCAATGTATATTTCGAATACAATCCGAAAAATTATGAATCATTCTTGAAAGATAATTCAACAGATATTGATTGTCATTATGTGAAATTTTTAGAATTAAATGAAAGTCGGGTTTTAAGAAATGATATGACTTATCGTAAATTTGTTCCCATGGAACGATTATTATGTGCGAAAGTATAAAATAGTTCAACGTCTATATTTTCGAGTTTGTTTTTTGTATTTTCGACGAGTCTGATTTTTATAATTTCTGGTGTGTTTTTGTTTTCCACCATTGCGTTTTCTAGAAGCCTTATTTAAACGAAACACTGTGGTTGGAATATCATTTTCATCTTCAAATGGAAAAACAAATTTTTCATTTTCGAGTGGAAATTCAAAATTTTCTATAATTTCATCTTCAAATGGAAAAACATATGATTCATAATTTGTGGATTCGTCAGATGTTCTGAATTGTGTGTTAACCCATTTTTTAGGATTTGTATACATTTTGATGTCTTTAAACAAATCCTTTTTGCGTTCATCTGAATAATCAAAAAAATCATCAAAATTGGAATCAGACATGAAATCCGAAATTTTGACAATATAAACATTGTCTAATATATTAGATACATTATTACATATATCTATTATTTCATCTATCGAGTATCTTTTACCAGTGATGTCTCTAAAAAATTCATATACATTATTGCTAATTTTTTTGTTGATTCCTGAATAATACATTGCGGCTACAGCACGAAGAAAATATTTACTCACATGGTCAGAATGTCCATTACTAGCGGTTGTTAAATAAATTGTATTATACAAACAATTTACATATAACATAATGCTATGTTTTTTTGAAAATGGTTTTCCATTCATCTCCATAATCTTTAATATTTTGGAAATCTGAATATATATCCAGGAAATCATTATTTGACTATTTTTAACATTTTCACCGATATCATTGATATTTATTGTAACCGAATCTTTTGGTTCGGGAATAATTTCAACTAATCCTGGAAACATACGATGTTTTATGCTATTTGACAACGGTAATAATGGAAATCGTTCTCTATCCGTTTCTTTATCAAAAATTTCTATGATTTTATGAGTTGCAATTTGTTTTTTACGAAATAAGTCGTCGATTTCACTGTCATTTGGTTTAAAACCACATACAAGTTTATATACATCATAATTGTTTAAGTTTAAACTATCTATTCTTGGTATGTTACATAGAATTTCAATAATTTTAGAATATCGATTCGTTTTAGAATATCGATTTGTTCTTATTTCTTCATTATATAAATTTTTAATTTCATTCAAAACATTATCTTCAATCTTTTTTACGAGTCCAAAATCAATTAATATTATCGAACCTTGAACTCCATCGAAATAATTGGTTTCATTTGGATTAATCATAATATTACTTGCATGAAAATCTGAATGTGTATATCCAAGTTTAACCGCAAACTCTACAAGTATATATATTAACATATTTAGATATTGTTTTATTTTTTCATTGGAAATTCTGAATCCATGTTTATTTGGGATATAATTTGTAAGAGATGGTTCAATTGTATATAATGTTTCAAAATTATCCAATAATTCCATTCCGATTACAGTATATGTATCAATACAATCAATTAGTTTATTTACATATGTAAGTTTACTTTCGTTTCTATGTAAGTCTTGTATATAATTTCTTTTAATTATATCAAGAATGTTATTATCATTATTATCATTCTCATTTATACCAGAATACACAATTGCAGGACAAAGAGGTTGCAAATAATTCATAGTCTTTAAAAATGTTTCCGTTTGTATATTTACTTCTCTTACAAAATCACTCTGCCCTATTGTTCTTATGTTTGGATTCTCTGTGTTATCTGGATTTTTATATTCAATTACACTAATTTTTATTAGCAAACTATGTACATCGGTTCCGTATCCACTGTAATCGATGTTTTTATATGGAGAGTTTCTACCCTTAAATATTGCTTTATATGTGATGCCAAAAGCACCCTTTCCTACAAAAGTAATATGAGAATTCTCTAAGAACTCTATAAAAGTTTCTTTCAAATTTTTATTATCTATATATACACCAGTACCACCCTTCATATATATTCAATAATAAATATGAAGTTAAATCCACCCCTTTAGCGCTAAACCTATATTCTATTATATATTCCTATTATAATTAATGGAAACAATTACAATTTCGATTTCCGGCAATACGCATTATGATATCGGATTACAACACGGCACCAAATTAGCAAAACAATTTCATCGTATCCTACCTCTTCTTCGTCGTCAAGTTGATGATTATTTTTCGATTCCATTTCAACAATATGTGGACCGTGCTACAGAAGAACTCGCACCAATAATTATCTATGATTATCCTGATTTATATGAAGAGCTCAAAGGAATGATTGACGGTTCAAAACGAAATGGCGGACCGAAATCTCTCACTGTCCAACATTTAATCGCCTGGAATGCTTTTCTTTCCTATGCGTGTACCCCTGAACATGTATGGCCCCCGAAAAAATCAAAAAAAGAACAATGCAGTGCTTTTATTGCTACGGGCTCTCACACAGCAACTGGAGAGATGATTATGGCACATACTACTCATTGTGAAAAATATATGGGAGAATTTACCAATGTAATTATGACTATTATACCTCCTGTTGGAAAAGGTGTCCCATTTATTATGCAAACCGCACCTGGATTATTATTTTCTTCAACAGATTGGTATATTTCCTCATCAGGTATCATGGGTTGTGAGACAACAATCAGTGATACAAATTATGTGGTGGAATTTGAATCCGGAAAACGAACTCCGATTTTTTGTCGAGCAAGAATGTCGGCACAATATGGGACAACTATAGATGCAGCGATTCAATGGTTAGTAGAGAAAAATGCGGGAGATTACGCATGTAGTTGGTTATTTGGGGATATAAATACAGGTGAAATTGCATTATTAGAAATGGGAAAAAATGTGATTGATATTCAGAAAACAATGAATGGATGTTTTTATGGAATGAATGCGCCTCATTCAGAATTATTGAGGGTTGAAGAGACAGAGGATAAACAATATGGAGATATTAAAACGAGTAGTGGAGCGCGGAACGCGCGACTCAACGACCTTTTAAACAGAAAATATCGAGGACAATTAACATTAGATATTGCCGCTGAAATTATTCATGACCGTTATGATGTTTATTTGAAAAAAGAGAGAAAAAGTAAAAGAAATATTTGGAAAGAAAGTATAAAAAATGGAGGATTTTATGGCTCTACGGATGCCAAAGTTACGAATACTGTGTTGGCTAAAAAAATGCGGTTTTTATGGGAATTGGCCGTTTAGGTCCATGCTTCTTTTCGTGTATGACGTTTTTTTGGTTGTAAATCATGGTCTTCTTCGTTTCTTTTTTGTTTTTTTGTTTTTTGTTTTTTTGTGGATGGTCCTGGATCTTCCTGAAATGACATTCTACGGAGTTCATAAATATTTTCATCTTGACCTTCTTGACAATGAGATGAACCTATATAAGTACCACCCCTGAGTACACTTAGAGAAACTTTCGAAACTGCTTTATCAATTTCTGGTGTAACTATTTCTATAATTCTTATATTATTATTGTTATTATTGTTATTATTGTTATTATTGTTATTATTGTTATTATTGTTATTTTCTAATATGCTTTTGATGCTACTTAAGAATACAAGTCCTCCGCATGTACCTCCAAAACAATTTAATCTAACATAAGGAGTTGCGATATTAACATTTGTATTCATATCAACCGAACTATTTCCTGAAATACATCTAAAATATATTGATGTACCGTCTAAAATACCGTTTCGCATTGGTATTATATTTGCAAATAAAGAAACTTGTCCATTCATATAAAAAACCAAATTATGTGGGTCTTCATTCAAATAATTATCTACTGTAGAATTCTCTCCACTTATAATATCAAATCCTATATCGTTTCGATTTGCATAATTCACAGATTCTTCTAAATCAATAGTGTTTGTATTATTATATAATACATTTGGATCTAATGGATTCTCGACAGGAACATGAATAGGAATAGGATATGTATATGATGTTGCTCCTTCAAACATATCTTCAGTATCAGCATTTATTTGCCAAGTATCTATTGGTTGATTGAATGCTTCGGCTCCTTCAAACATACGATTCATATATTCGACACGCGATACATCCCAACCAGGGTTGTTATCATCGTGCCCTAACGGTTGATTAAATGAAGATGCTCCAGAAAACATTTCAGTCATGTTTTCTACACTCGATACATCCCAACGATTTAATGGTTGATTGAATAAAGTTGCGTCTTCAAACATATTACTCATATTTTCTACACTCGATACATCCCAACCATTCAATGGTTGATTGAAATTTTCACACGCACAAAACATATAACGCATATCTGTTACATTCGATACAACCCAAATATTAATGTTTTGATTGAACCTTATACAATTATTAAACATATAACTCATATCTTCTACACTCGATACATCCCATCTATCTAAGGGTTGATTAAACTCTACACACATATTAAACATATAACTCATATCGGTTACATTTGATACATTCCATCCAGTCATTGAAAAATCATCTGGGTCCGAATCATTTAACGGTTGATTAAATGACATTGCGTCACTAAACATTGACCCCATATCCGTTACGTTTGATACGTTCCATGACTCTATTGGTTGATTAAAATTATACGCATTTTTAAACATTCCATGCATATTCGTTACATTCGACACTTCCCATTGATCCAATGGTTGATTGAATGATTGTGCTTCTTCAAACATATACCTCATGTCTGTTACATTTGATACATCCCAATTGTTAATATTTTCATTGAAATAATGACAAGAACTAAACAAATTTGACATATCTGTAATGGCAGATACATTCCAACTACCAATCGGATATAGAAGTTTTATTTGCCCACTGTCAGCACCACAATAAATCCTAACAGCCTCTTTTAAAATTTCATTCGTAGATGGAGTAAAAATATTTCCTATGCGATGCTGATTAAAAAACTGAATTGCACCACCTTTCTGCAATTTTCGTGAATTGTTCTTTTTCGACTTTTTTGACCTTCTCAACTTTCGATTTCTTGTTTTTGTCATTATACAAAAACAAGATAACTTATTTTTAACATCCAACATGTATTAGAGACTTACTTTGTATTATCCTCTCTACGCCTTTGCACATTTAAAACGCCGACGAATTCTACGAATTCGTTAAGCGTTTTAATGTTGTGAAGGCAACGTTACTTTACGCCGATAAAAATCCTATTAATGGTCAATAAAATCGCATTTGCGATTTTATGACTTATTAATCGGCATTTTAAAGGTGCAAAGGTTTAAAACATGTTAAATGAACGAATGTTCACACTAGTTCCGATAGGTCTGCCCTGAGTAGGAACCTTAGTACTTTTATTTGCAGGAGCACCAGTGCCAGGATAAATCTGAAGACCTCTTCTAGGACCTCCATCAGTCATAATCATATTCAAATAATTGGCTTCATAAGCATGTCTAGCATAAGCATTTTTGTTAGTTCCATGCGCACCGCGACCCCAAGAGGTATTAGGCGCAGCCATAGGAACAAGTCCAGCCTTTTTGGATCCTCCTCCCTGATCTTGATTTAAAATTGAAGCAACATTTCTTGATCTACTTGCGGAATTATACAATACCATTTTATTTATACATACCACACGTATCCTTTATGCGACTACACCCCCTAAACTAAAATTGAAACCCACCTAGTTTTCATTTTCCAATAACATATCTATCGAATCGCAATGAACCCTGTAAAACAATCGCCTAAACAACCAGTGGAAGATTATACAATTGTCAAAAATGACTTGGGTGAAGAAATATTCCTTTTCGACCCATATAATCCTCTAAATGTTGAAATCACCGAACAAGATGTAATTGCAATTTTCCGTAAATATGGGATATCAAATGTAAACCCAATCAATATGAAACTATATCGCCGTGCGTTTATTCATGATTCTTATACTCGTGTATCCAATAGTGAAAATGAACTCCGTAAAATCGTCATCGCCGAAAAACCAGCAAATTGTATTGAACTTTCGACTAAATCCAATCAACGACTTGAATTCTTAGGGGATGGTGTCCTCGAATGCATCGTAAAATGGTATTTATACCAACGTTTCCCCAAAGAAGATGAAGGATTTATGACAGAAAAGAAAATCGCTCTAGTAAAGAATGAAGCAATCGGCAAAATAGCAATGGAAATGGGCCTACATAAATGGATACTGCTCTCGAAAAGTATGGAATCGAAAGAGACAAGAACAAATTTAAAGAAATTAGGTTGTCTCTTTGAAGCATTTTTGGGAGCACTTTTCCTTGATTTCAATAAAATGCCGATTCAAGATGGTGGTGGGTATTATCAAAATGTGTTTTTAAGCGGTCCTGGATTTCATTTTGCACAGATTTTTGTAGAATCGGTGTTTGACCAACATGTGAATTGGATGGAATTAATACGTAATGATGATAACTATAAGAATATATTACAAGTAATTATTCAAAAAGAATTCAAAGTGACTCCACATTATATGGAAATTGATGCTCATCATCCAGATAGAGGATATCATATGGGAGTCTATTTGTGTATAGGACAACATATACATCATTTAAGACACAGTCAATCCATTCCTGTTAGTAACTTTAGTAATTTTCAAGATATTCATCAATCTATAGCGGATAATGGTGGTAAAATATTTATCTTTATGGGGGAAGGTACTCATAAAATTAAAAAGAAAGCAGAACAAGTTGCTGGTGAATTATCAATTAAACAATTGAAATTGTTATGTGAATGAGTAAGTGGGTATAACCCAAATTGATATCATCTCATGTCTATATAAATGAATCCGTTGGCTATTCTCGACCAATTAAAAGAAAGACCAAATCCAAAAACAAAAAAAGATTTTACGGCAATTGTAGGAAAACAGGAAGAAGTTCCGAATATTCATCCAATGTTTGAAGAGGGGGAAACAAATCCAAATCCAAATCCAAATCCAAATCCTATTATAGAACCTATTGAAAAATCACCTTTTTTTATTGATAAACGAGACCAAGTGAAAATCGACCGTCAACACATTTTGGGAAGATTACAAGGTTTTACTGGATATCCTCAACCCATTGTAATTTCTGAAGAAAAGAAAACGGGCATTCAAAAACCAGATATAAATGTGGATGTGGATATTTTAAAACGAGAAAAAACTGAAGAAAAAGAAGAACCTCTCAAAGAAGAAGAAAAAGAGAAAAGACCTGAAGAAGAAATAATGAAAGTCAAAAAAATCAAAAAACTTAAAATTATAGGAGAAGTTGGAGAAGAAGAAAAAGAACCTGAAAAAGAACCTGAAAAAGAGGAAAAAGTTGGAGAAGAAAAAGAGGAAATGCCCGAAGAAAAGAAACCACAACGTATTCGTATTACGAAAAAACCAAGAAAAGAAGAGGAGATAAATCCAGAAGATATTAAAATCCTTGATTTAGACAAACGTCTTCCAACAGAAAAACAAAAACATATTATTCGTGCACCAACTTATTATATGAATAATCGTCGTATGTATATCCAAAAAATAGAGGAATTATTGCGTCCATATAAGAATGAATTGGAAAATTCAGAATCTGATATCTCTTGTGATACGATTAAATCCAGTGGAAAAGATATTGAATTAATGGCACATCAACGTGTATTAAGAGATTATTTAAATTTATATACACCGTATCGTGGACTTTTAGTATATCATGGTCTTGGTTCTGGAAAGACATGTACATCGATTGCTATCGCGGAAGGAATGAAAACGAATAAACATGTGTTTGTAATGACTCGTGCCTCTCTTAAAACAAACTTCTTAAGTGAATTGAAAAAATGTGGAGATGAAATGTATCGAAAAAATTATTATTGGGAATTCATTTCTACCTCTTCAAAACCTCAACTGGCTGGACCTCTCGCATCTGTATTATCATTAGAACCTGAATATGTACGTCGTAATGGAGGCGCATGGTTAGTTGATATTCGTAAACCGGCGAATTTTGCGAATTTAACCGGAGAAGAACAAAAACAGATTGACCAACAATTAGAAGCAATGATTCGTGCAAAATATACAAATATTACTTTTACAATGCAAGAGGCAGAATTACGTACTTTAAGTGGTAATTATTCTCGAAATCCATTTGACCATTGTGTAGTTATTGTAGATGAAGTTCATAATATTGCGAATACAATTACAAATAAACTCAAAGAGAAAAAACGCTCTTCGGTGATTATGCGTATTTATGATTATTTAATGTCGGCACAAGATGCCAAAATCGTTTTCTTATCCGGAACACCAATTATTAACTATCCAAATGAAATCGCGGTTCTTTTTAATATGTTAAGAGGTTATATTAAAACTTGGCGTATTCCTCTCACAGTAACAAAAAAAGTAGAAGAACGTGTCAATAAAGAATATATTATGAAAATATTGGAAAAAGAAAGATTTCGATTCTATGATTATTTGGAATATAGTGGAGATAATTTAATTATTACACGCAATCCTTTTGGTTTTGTCAATGAAATCGCGAGAGATGTAAAACGCGGCGGTGCCAAAAATAATGTAGATTCAGCAACCGACGCAATTGAAGAATATAATGATTATCGGGAAAATGTAGAAGGTACGAAAAAAGAGGATACTTTCGTAGAAGATGAGTTTTATAGAGATTTGAGAGAGGCACAAGCGAGAGGTGATACTGAAAATCATTCAGGTGCTTTTTATGGAGGTAATATCGAGGATAGATATAAGGGTGTTTCTTATAATGAAGTGGGACAAATTAGTGACCAACATTTTATCGACCAATTAATCGCCATATTGGGAAAACATGGAATAGAGGTTACACCGGCCAATATTAAATTGGAACTTCATAAATCATTGCCCGATGGTGTCGACGCATTTATTAATACTTTTGTGAATCCGGAGACTGGCATTTTACAAAATGTAGATTTATTCCAGAGACGCATATTAGGATTAACCTCTTATTTCCGAAGTGCACAAGAGCAATTATTTCCTCGATATGATGCTGAAACTGATTTTATAGAAGTAAAAGTACCGATGAGTGGTTATCAATTTACTGCTTATAGTGTTGCGAGAGGTATTGAGAGAGAACGTGATAAAAGAAATCGAAGAAAAGCGGGATTGGTTGAAGATTTAAAAGTATCAACCAGTTATCGTTCAGAATCACGTTCCATTTGTAATTTTGCTTATCCTGACCCTCCTGGAAAACCAAAGAAAATTTATCAACAAGGTAAAAACGCAGAAGGTGCCGAGGCAGAAGAGGCTGAAGAAGAAGAATTATTTCAAGAACCGGATGTATTAGGTCCAGAAGAAGAGGTTGCAGCGGCAAATACAAAACCAATAGCACAAGATAAAAAACAAATTCAAGAGAGATATCAATCATCGATTCGTGCTGCTTTACAATACTTATATACCCATCGTGAAGAGTGTTTAACCAAAGAAGGTCTAGAGAAATATAGTCCAAAAATGCTTAGTGTTTTGGAAAATATCGAAGACCAAGAACATACAGGTCTTCATTTGGTTTATAGTAATTTTTTGACTCAAGAGGGAATTGGTATTATGAAACTTATTCTACAAACCCATGGATATAGTGAATTCAAATTAGGAAAAGATTCGGATGGTGAATGGTATATAGAAGAAGACTCACTCAGCGCCGAAGGCGCTGCTGGTAAAAGATTTGTTTTATATACAGGTAATGAAACTGCTGAAACAAAAGAGATGATTCGTAATATTTACAATAGTAATTGGGGGTTAGTTCCAGACCGTTTGAGAGAACAATTAACTCAAATATCATCGAATAATTATTATGGAGAGATTATCAAAGTATTTATGATTACTGCTTCCGGTGCCGAAGGTATTAGTTTGGAAAATACTCGATATGTACATATTTTGGAACCTTATTGGAATT
>Ga0255211_1000363_pt1 | contig 16908 bp, 7 predicted proteins | sample Miss_Yuk_RepB_8d_FD_183036 | JGI IMG/M metagenome (GOLD analysis project Ga0255211, IMG submission 183036) | Freshwater microbial communities from Mississippi River, Louisiana, United States - Miss_Yuk_RepB_8d | ecosystem: Environmental > Aquatic > Freshwater > River | place: USA: Louisiana...
GGTACAATCGGCGTTACTCTCCACGATCCAATCGCTCCATCCGGCGCTCAACAGGTCATGGAATGGGTCCGTACTCACTTCGAATCCGTTTCTGGTCGCGCTGGTTACGCCGACTTCTACAAGCGCGACATCCAACTCAAGATGCTCGATCCAGTCGGTACAGTCGTCGAGCTCTGGGACATCAAGGGCGCGTTCATCACCGAAGCAAACTTCGGCGAAGTCACCTACGAAGACGGCGGTCCAATGGAAATCTCAATGACACTCCGTTTCGACAACTGCGTGCTTCAGTTTTAGAAAAAGTCTTTTACCGAATCGTAAAGTTAAGTATAATTACCTCTGTGGCTTTTTGCTACGGAGGTTTTTATGTTTAAGTGCCCCAAATGCGATTTTCAAATCGAGAATATTAATTCTCTAAGGATTCACGCTTCAAAGAAACATGATCTTTCAAGCGAAGATTTATACATCCAAGTCGTTTTAAACGGAGATAAGCCAGTTTGCGAGTGTGGTTGTGGTTCCGAGACGAAGTTTAATGGATTAGTGAATGGATATTCCAAGTTTGTGTGGGGCCATGCTTCAAGAGTAAACAATAATTGGGGGCATAACAAAGAAGCTTTTGAAAAAAGCATTACAACTAGAAGAAAAATGTGGGAAAACGGAGAAATTCAAGGATGGTGTAAGGGTTTAACAAAAGACGACCCACGAATAGCTGCGATCGTTGAAAAAATGAATACCCATGAAAGATCAGAAAAAATATCTAAATCTTTAACGGGAAAATCAAAATCAGAATCTCATAAACAAAAAATCTCGGAGCATATGAAATCTTATTGGAGCGAAGAAACCAATAGAGAACGACAAAGCTTAGAACAAGCCGAGAGGGTCAAAAATGGATTGTTGACAAAATGTACTCGTATTCATGGTTATTTCGATAATCACAAAAAGTCGTCTCAACCGAATCTTTATTACAGGTCACTATTTGAATTAAATGCCATACTTCACTTAGAATCAAGCGAAGATGTTATTTCATATACATTTGAACCTTACAACATTGAATATTTTTTCGACGGAAAAACTAGACATTATATCGTTGATTGCTTGATAGAATATGAAGATGGAACAAAGTCTATCGTGGAATTCAAACCAAGCTGCCACGTCGTCCACGAAAAGAATATCGCAAAATTTCGATCAGCCGAAAAATTTGCAAATGAAAATGGATTTAGATTTGAAGTGTGGACAGAGAAGTCACATGGCTTTTTATCGAGAAAAAGTCGTTAATTGCAGAGTGGGTAACCAACTACCATATTGAGAAGAATATTTCTGGGGGTGGTCCTGTGCGTATTGTGCCATGATGCAGAGCATTCTATGCATTAGTTGTTGTTTTGGGGCGTGTCACTGTTTACGTTTATAAAACTAGTGTTTATTATTTGATTGACTTTCTTTATATCGATAGAAGGAAAAACAAATGAGCACAGAGAATCGTGAACAACGTAACGCAATTTTTGGTCCAGGGCAATCATTACCTACTGGTATAGATCCACGTATGCCGACACAATCAGCGGCTGAAAAGGTAAAGGCTGAGTTCGGCCTGGACATTCCGCTTGAGACAGTACCTCTACCATCGTCGGGTAAAGTGTATTCTCAAGAATCGACGTTGTATGGTGCGGAGACTGTCGACATTAGACCTATGACCGCGAGAGAAGAAGACATTCTTACTTCTCGTGCTTTGATCAAGAAGGGCACTGTCATTACAGAGCTAATCAAGTCTTGCTTGGTTGATCGTTCGATTAATCCATCGGACTTGTTAGGTGGCGATAGAAACGCGCTGATGGTTGCCATTAGAATTACAGGTTACGGTCCACAATATCCTGCTGAGATCGAGTGTCAAGAGTGTGGAACAAAGGCGAATCACGAGTTCGATCTTGCTCAATTGCCAGTTCGTAGGCTCGAAATAGACCCAGTCGTACCAGGAACGAATCTTTTTCAGTTCGTTTTGCCGCGTAGTAAGAAGACGGTTAAGTTCCGTTTCTTGACAGGTCGTGACGAAGAAGAGATCATGACTACTAGCGAGAAGCAAAAGAAGTTAGGCTTGTCGACTGAATCTAACGTGACGACGAATTTGATGTATGCTATTTCTTCGATCGACGGAATCGAAGATAGAGGTAAGATTGCAAGCTTCGTGAAGATGATGCCTGCGATGGATTCGTTAGCACTCCGTAATTACATTAAGGATAACGAGCCAGGCGTCGTTATGAAGCAAGAAACTTCTTGCCCGTCTTGTGGACATTCAGAGGAGGTAGCGATGCCGCTCGGTGTCAACTTTCTTTGGCCTCAGGCCGGAAGATAGAGAACTTCTGATATTGGAACCCGCCTTTAATCTGATGTATTATGGCGGGTTCCTTTGGAAGGAAGTCTATAATCTTCCTGTTTCGTATAAACGTTGGTTTATAGAAAGAATCAACAAAGAGCTTAAACAGACTAACGAGTCTGGAAATACGCAGTCTCGAGCGTTACATCAAAATTCGCCCGACGTCCGAGCTTTGCAAGGTCACTCCCGCGAACAAACGCCTAGTCGCTTAAGGCGCTTCACATAAGGAGGTATTATTTTTTTTATCGTATTATTTAATAGGGTACGTAACAATAGGGGCTATTGTGGAAAACAAAGAATCTCTCAACGAATTGCGCGTTAATCTATTAGGGAAAGTTTTTTTTGCTACGCTCGGCGCTTGGTTGGTCGGTCGTTTTGTCAACACTAAGTTAAGGGGTTCTCGAGACGAGATCGAGGCGGTGGGCAACGCGCTAGCTGCTTCGAAACGTTTTCAAGACGAATTAAATCGCCCAGGCGCCACCGTCGATTCGGTCGTACAAAAGCTCGGCATTAAACACATGTCAGCTTCCGAGTTCGAACGCGTATTAGGCGTTCCATGGCCCCTTTGATGATTTGTTAGTGGAGAATTAAATGGCGACGGGAGGAAAAGGCGGAGGTTCCGGACCAAGTAAAGACGATCTATCCATCGTTTCGCAGATGGCTGCGATGATGGTGCAGATGTCAGTTTCTAGCAAACGAATAGCCGACGACTTTGAAAACCAAGCTAGAGCATCTGCAAAGATGGTCGAAAATATGCAAAGCGTTGGAGGCGGTGAAATAGTCAACCAACTCATGCAGGTCAACGCTACTTTAAAAGAAGTCGTTGCAGCATTAGCGAATCTAAATGAAACTTCTACAGCAACTTTTGCCGCTCTTTCCCAAGGCGCTTTGAACGCCGCTAATTCGACGCAGGTTCTTACAAATGCTGCTAAAGCTGCCGGCGACGCGGCAGAAAAGGAAACTACGTCGCTCGAAGACTTAGTTACTGAATTGAAAAAAACAGGAAAGAACGCATTGACTGGCCGCGAAAAAATGCAGGCTTTCGGTAATTATTTGAAAAAAGAATTTCCTGTTGCAGCCGGTGCCGCGCTCGGAGCTCTAAGCGGTCTTAAACAAGGATTTAGAAATATATTCTCGCTAGCAAAAGGAATAGTAGGTTTCGGTTTTACTGTTGGTAAAGCTTTATTTGGAATTGCTAAATCGATAATATCGATACCATTCAAATTAATGTCTAAGCTGACAGACATGGCCTCGAGTGGTGGCGGCGGAGTAAGCGAATATGCTCAAGCTATAAACAACTTAAGAAAAGAGTTCGGAGCCCTAAATGGACCCGTAACTAGCGCCATTCAATCAACCGCTGCTTCGATGAAGGGATTCAGCGTGCAAGGCTTGAGCGCGAATCAAGTATTTGGTAACGTTGCTGAAAGAATGGAGCAACTAATTAAGCTGTTCGTCGCGGGCGGACCAGCGTTACAAAGATTTAGCGATGAATTTAAGAATAACGGCGGCGCTATACTTGGATTCCAAAAGGGTTTAGGCGTTTCCGACGAACAGATGGGAGCTTTGGCGAACAGAGCTATTAGTTCGGGTACTACTGTGACCTCGCAACTCCTGAATATGACGAAGCAAGCTACTCACCTAGGTAAAGAATTTGGAGTAGACTTCAAGATTATTTCCAAAGGCATGGCGAAGGCGGTTGCTGACGTAAAGAACTTCGGAAGTATGTCGCAGAAGCAAATCGGTGCAGCAGTGACGTATTTCGCAAAGCTCGGAGTTGAAGTAGACAAGGTGACGGGCGTCATGGACGCCTTCAACACCTTCGACGAAGCCGCTGACAAAGTTTCGACCCTAAACCAAGTGTTCGGTACGAATATCGATGCGATGAAGATACTGGACGCCGAAAATCCAGCCGAAAGAATATCTCTTTTGCAAAAAGAATTTGCGAAGGCAGGCGTAGCTGGAGAAAAGTTAACTAGAGCTCAGCGACAGATTATTGCTTCTAACATCGGGGTCGAAGAGTCTGCAATTCAAGCAGCTTTCTCCAGCAAAAACCAGGGAGTTTCTTTAGAAAAAATAACGAAAGAAAGCGAGAAAGCCGAAAAGAAAACGATGACTCAAACCGAGGCGATGAGTAAACTCGCCGACGCGATGGATCGAGTTCTTAAGTCAGGCGACACGGGCAGTGGCGGTTTCTTCGACAAGTTCTTAAAGGGATTTAGCGATGGCATTACCTCGACAAAAGAATTTAGAGAAATAATGCGAAACATAAGCAAGGCGATGGTAGTCGTGTATATGGAAGGTCGTCGCTTAGGTAAGGCATTCGTAGAGTATTTTCCAGGTATAAAAGAATTTTTGGGTGGATTAGCCGAAATATTTCAACCACAAAAGTTTCGTATGCTAGCAGGTGGTGTTGTCGATATATTCACACAATTTTTTAAGGATCTAGGTCAACCAGGCGGCAAGGCATCATTCCCTGACCTGATGCAAAAATTAAAAGATCATTTCTTTAACTTCTTTAATTCGGAAGAAGGTGCCGGCCAAAAGGTGATGGGCGGATTCAAAAAGATAATGGCGGCAATTCAGGTCATCTTAGCGGGCGGCGTACAATGGATAATGGAGAGTGTTGGTAGATTCATACAAGACATCGTTAATTTTATAAGAAATCCGCAAGACGTTCCAGGAGTAGAAAACGCAAAAAACGCAGCTGAAAACTACGTTAGCCCTATCGCCATGGCCTTTAGAGAAGGCTGGAAGATTTTGGGTCCTGCTTTAAAGGATTTGACGAAATTAGTTTTTGAAAAATTGATTGAATTGGCAAAAGAAGGTTTAGAAGAACACAAAGGTAAAATTGCGTTAGCATTTTTTGGGCCGGTTATTTTAAGATCTTTAGTTGGCGCAGGATCAGCCATGCTGGCAAAAGGCATCGGACAAATGATTACTAACGCTATTGCTGGTCCCGCGGTTACAGGAGCTGCTCAGGCAGCCGGTACGACTGTAACGAGAACGCTGATAAGCGCTGTGGGACCTGGCGTTACTCAGGTTGTATCCGTCGCAGAAACGACAGCAGCCCCCGCCGCTGCCGGGCTTTTTACTCGATTGGGAAGTAAGTTTAGCTCTCTCGCAGCCGGGTTTTCGAAAGCTGTGGGTCCTAATGTCTTGAAGGCTTTCAAGTTCGCAGGTATTGCCGCCGTGATCGCGGATGCTGCTGTCAATATTTCAGAAGCGATGAATAACTTCGAAGATAAGTTACAAAAAGAAGGGTTCGATCCAGCAACGGCAAAAATAGCAGCAGGTACTACGGGATTAATTAACACGCTAACGTTCGGATTACTTCCTAAAGATTTGCAAGCTACGATAGCCTCAGGCGTCGCGTCGATGTCCAACTTCCTAGAATCGAGTCTGGATAAGATGTTCGGTCCTAGCTTAGCCGAAAACATGAAAGAGCGTTTAGCAGCGCAATTTCAAATCTTCGGTGGATTAGGAGACTTGATCATGGGGCTCTGGAACGGAGATAAATCCAGGGTCGATAAGGGAATGAAGAACATTGGAGAAGGACTGTTAAAGAGCTTCCTTTATGGTCTCGAATGGTCTTTTATTGAGTTTCCAAAATTGATAATGCAATTAGGAGTTTATTTAATCGAAGGATTTTATAAGCTAACTGGATGGTTGTTCCACAAGCTTGGAGATATATTCCACGCGCTTGAAGGAATTCCTATCTTCGGTCCTATCTTCGGCTTGATTGGAGATTTCTTCGACAAGGCCGGCGAATTTTATGAGGGTATCGCAGGAATTTTTGGAAAGCTCCAAGAATTTTTGAAAAAAGTCGATATCGTGGAATGGTTCAAAGGCGCATACGACTGGATGAAAAAGTTTTTTACTGACGGAACAAGTTCGGGTGAAGGCTTTTTTGGTAAGCTCTTTGGATGGTTTAAGGATATCGTAGCTGTAATTGAAGAACCATACAGATTATTACGTAAAGTTTTTAACATCATATTTTCTTGGGATACGAAAAAATCTTTCATGGAAAATATGAAGGAAAAATGGGACGCTATCGTTTCTGCTTTTAATAGTAGCGCCGATACGATTGAAAAATTGTTTGTAAAAATATTGCAGGGTCCAAAAGATGCCTGGGGTTGGATTAAAGAAAATATTAGTTGGGAAAATTTCAAAAAACTGGGGGAACACATCGTCGACGGTCTCGTAAATGGTTTGAAAGCATTAAAAGACAAGGTAGTGGATAAGTTTAAAGAGCCCATTGATGGTATAAAGACATTTTTAGGAATTAAGTCTCCTTCGACCGTTTTTGAAGACATCGGCGGTAACATAATCGATGGATTGATGAATAAATTGTCGACGTTGCGTGATAAAGCGTTACAGCCCTTTACAGACTTGAAAGAGGGAATTATAGGTTTGTTCAGGGGCGAAACTTTCTTTAAAATATTCAACGACGTAGTTGAAGGCATAAAGAGCGCACTTGGCAAGATCGCCGATTTTGGCCCTTTTAAGGCAGTTATTGATATAGCAAAAAAAGTTTTCGAGACACGATCGCCGTCCAGGGTCTTTATGAAAATAGGCGATCAGGTCGTCGAGGGCTTCGCCATATCGATGGAAGATTTACCCAAAGAAGCCCGCGCCCAATTCGAAAAAACGGTTGGAGAAGCGCAAGATTTCGCGAAAGATATGAAGTCAGTCGCGCCACAAGCCCAAGCTGCTGGCGTCGCGCAAGCAGCAACTCCCCAAATGGGTGCTACAACGATTCCTGTTACAGGCGTAAAAAACATGCTTGATCAAGTTGCTGCTCTCGGTGATGCCGCTACCAAGGCAGCAGAAGTCGATAAAAAGCTTGCTGACTTTAATTCGGCTCTAACGCCTATCGCTGAAGCGTTATTAGAAACGAACAATAAGTTACCTTACGTCGTCGGACCCTTAAGGGAAATCAATACGTTGATCGTTGGTAAAGGTAAAAAAGCAAACGTAACAGAGACAACGAAGCAATTCGTAGAATTGTTGACAGCGATATCAGAGCTTGGAGATCTTGGTTCCAAATTTAAGAATGAGCGTATCGACTTAAAGATATGGAGTTTGAACGCCGTCGCGGGGAGCGAAGGCGATGGCTTACAGTGGCATCTTAGTCGTGTGCCACACCACTATGGTCCTGTAGTCGCCGCAGCTTCTTCAATACAAACACTTTTCTCTCAAACTTCTCCTGCTCAAAAAATTACTGAGGCAACAAGAGATTTTACGGCGCTCTTAAAATCTATAGACGAGCTCGGCGCAATGGGCGTTACTATGAAGAATGAAAATATAGCGAATAAAATTTGGTCATTAAATACTGCGGCAGACGACCTTGCGTATCATCTAAGTCGTATTCCACATCACTATGGCCCTATTGCAACGCATCTTAAGGGACTCTCGACATTTATTTCGACTCAATTAAGCACTGCGGAATTTACGGGTGCCTTAAACTCAATTAAGCAAACGGGCGCTGCCGTTACTTCGGGTCTTAAGACTTCAATTGAACCGATCCTAAAAGCCATGACCGACATGGCCAACATGATAGTCGAAATAGACAATTCGGTTTCAAAAACAAAAGACATAAATCTTTCTGCTACTTTACAAAAGTTTAAGACAAGTTTTGGTATGGCAATGGGCCAAAAGGGCTCACACGTCGTTCAAGCCAAAGACGTAACGATCAACGTTAGTTTTGCGGTTATGATCGACGCGACGAAGCTTGAAGGTGCTATATTGTCGAATAGCAACTCGAAGATCAAAGAAAAAATTAATCTTGCTATCGGCGCTATATCAGAGATACCAGCTAAGGAAGTTGGCTTAGAAAATGCCCCGGCGTTAGGACCATTTAAGCAGGCACATCAAAAAACAGCTCCATTGACGTGAAAGGAAGAGAATAGTGGATAAAAAAACGAAAAAAGAATATCTTAAGATGTTACACGAAGATAAGTTTTTTAATCACGCGTTGGGTCTTTCTAACAACGAAGAAGAAAAAAGAAAAATAAGAGCCTTCGCCGAGGACGTGTTCATTAACTTGTTGCAAGGCGCGCTAACTTCGCAAAAAATTATAAAAGAACACCCAGAAAAGTTGGTTGATGTTGCCGAAGGTCGTATATCTAAAGATAAGGAACCAACGATCGTCAAAGACAAGTGAGACTTTAAGTAATGGCCGATAAGAGTAAAAATACGGGAACTGGCGGTATAAATATCGATGGTAAGGTATACACACCAGATGTTGGAGTTCCCGACGCTGCGGGTGGCGCTCAAGGCGATTATTCTTCTGGCGACATCAACGTCGACAAGACGACCAAGGACATTTCGAAACCAACCCGTGAAACCTTCGCCAAGTATCTGAGCAAGACTACGCTGGGCACGGCAGGTTCATCACCACACAAAAACGTATATCCGGTTGGTGCGGGCGATCAAACGAAAGTAGAAGAAATAAGGCTAAAGGATACGCAGGGCAATCCTGTGTCTCCGGGCGCTCAGAATAATGAGACAAAATTTGCTGCAGGTTTTAATCAGACTATTTCTTCAAATAATCCTGCGGGCATCAAGAGAGGACTGACGACTGGTACGGGACAGGATGGCAATACTCTTTTGCCAAGCGCGTCTACGGCTGCCGACCCAGGCGGAAATTACGTAAAATTTGTTACATCGACGTCGGACGGAAAAGGCCTACAAGAACCGATAAAGACATATACGAAAGACGCCGTCGATCCTAACTTATACGATTACGACAGCAACAAAGTTGGTATTTCCGACGGTACGCTAAATCAATCACCGTCTGGTCTCAGAGAAGACATCAGAATAATATCCACAAATTCCAATGTAGAAACAGACGGTGGTACATCAAAGAATATTCTGGGGGCAGACAATGGTCAAGGGGACTATACATTAACCGCGACCGAAGCTCGAGCGTTGGCTGGTACGACGACAGCGAAGAACAGGTTTCCCATCGATATTACGCCTAGTGTTGTAACTCTCCGTGATGTTTCCGGAAACCCGGTCTCTGTGACTGCGTCGCAAAACAGCGTCACAAACACTAGCTTTTTCACGAAGCTTGTAGAAGAAAAAAAGGAGGGTGACAAGACAGTCCAGGTGATATCCGTTCGCGAGCTGTCGTCCTACACCCCCGCGTTGACTTCGGCCGCCTCGGTCAATGCAAATAAGTTTGAAATTAAACGTGGTAAAACGGTTGGTGGTACGATCGACGGCAACGAGTTATTGCTAACAATAGCGCCAGAAACGGATGGCGTTGCTACTCTTACCCCCGCCGCGAAAACCTACACAGATGAGGTTATAAAACCGAATCTTAACAATTATAGCACAACTGAAGTTGTCATACCTGAATATGAGATTTCTGGTATACCAACAGGAATCAAAGACCTCAACAAGACTGGTACATTTGCTGAAGACGGTGGTACTTCCGAAAATATATTAGGCGGTAAAAAAACTTTAACATTGATCGATGCTGCGAATACGCTTAACACCAAGACTGCAAATAACTTTTATCCTTTAGATTTAACGCCGACTGAACTACAGCCTGATAAAACGCAAAAACTAAAAGTAACAAGTGTATCTTCGGTCGATAAGTTAGCCAAAACGAATAACACAAAATATTTTGCTGATATAGCAATAGGGTCTAATCCCACTGTCAATTCTAAGGGCAAGTTAAAAAACCAAGGCGATAAAGATCCGTATAAGAACAAAGACCTTCCTGACGGTAACACTTTGTTGTCCAATGCGACGATCGCTGCTATCCCCGGTGGAAAGTACGTCAAACCCGCTAAAGAATTAAACGACCCAATAAAGAGCTACACGACCGAAGTCGTCGCGACGAATCTCTACGACTTTGGTTCGCAAAATATTGATATTGACAACGTTAAAACGCTTGACTTCTTCGGTCCAAAGTTGCTTTATAAACCGAAATCGGGGCCCGAAGACGCGGGCACCTTCGACAACATAAAGAGCAACCCAGTAGGTAGAGTTCTTTCTAAGCTTCAAACTCAAAATTATTTCCAAGATGAGATAATCGGCAAGAATCAAGTCCCGGGTCAGATCAAGAATGAGTTAACGCCGTATTACGGTCTTAACGCGCTACCGTCCGACTTTTCCATTAATGATGCGAATGGATTTCCAGCTTCGCCTTCCGACGCCCAAACCGCGGGCAAGTTTATTGGTGGAAACTATCCAGAGTTAACAGAATATGTTTACGGTTCCGACATTCCAACATCGTATTCTGAGAATATCACGTCTCTAGATATTAAGCGTGGAAAAAGTGAAGCGTCTGGCCCAAGCGGTCACAAGTTACTAAAAGACGCTGCTAAGCCTAACTTTGCGGGTCCATACATTAAACCTGCAGGCGAAGTCAATCCAATAATAGGCAAATACGTCTCAACGGTTTTAGAGAAGAACCGATATAATCCCTTAACAAACCCGCAACCTGCCGACGCAGAGAAACGAGATGTAGAGAACCTATTCGTTCCTTCGTATACTCCTGGGGCCGAATCTCCAAATTCAATTGGCGGAGGAAGTGCAGCGTCTGGTGGGCAAAGATTTGAAAATATTTCTGACGATGTTTCTTCCGCTGATCGTGGTATATCCTTTGTAGAACGAACCAAGCTTTATGCTCCTTCTCAATTGAAGTTTGGCGAATCGCCGCAGAGCATGAATAATCGCGGCGCGCCCGTCACAGGATTTACATTTAGACGTTTAACTCGAATTGGCACGATATTACAATTACGAGCCGCGGGCGAAATAATATCGATTACGGGAGATCAAAATGATGATCCGCGCAGCAATCTTGAACAATTAGCAGCTGCGCTTGTTCCAGGATTGGGGCAAGCTGGTGCCGGTGTGCCCCTCTCGCGCGAATTATTGAACGTCACAGAGATTATAAAGAACTTACCCGATGAATCTACTGGCGCTGCCGGCGTCAATACAATAGCTCAGTACGAAGGCGAGTTAATCGATATTAATAGAAACTTTGAAGGCGTCGTCAACACTACTTTGGAAAAATTTTCTGGATTTAGTTCGCTAGGTTTATTGATATTGGCGATAGTGCTGGTTGCAGTTGTAATTCTCGTGTTTTGGGGATTGGCTGCGCTTCTTGGAAATTCAGATTCTTTGAATAGAGTAAAAAAACTTACCGCAGGCAAATCTTTGTCTAATTCTCAACAAATTTCAGGACTAGGTACGTTTATGGGTCGAGCCGTCGGCGGCGGCACGAATATCGTAGCCGATATTGTTCAAGCGACTTATGACGGTTCTGCGGCGACTGCTTTATTCGGTATTAAACCTACGTTTAACAGAGATTATTCCGATGCTGTTTATAGAGGCGCGCTCGCCTTTTTCGGTCTTGGTTCCGGCAACGCAGCCTCAGGTTCACCGAATCCGCCACCATTGTTGTCGTATCCGGGTCAAGTTGTCGTCACCTCACGCGCTATCGTTAGAGGCGTAGCTCAACTTACCACCGCGTTTATCGATTTGGGCTCGGCGTTTGCATCAGGCAACATATTCGAAGGCATATTTAAGTTAATCGACATTATAGAAGTCATACGAAATTCGCGAGTTATAAAGGCCCTAAATACGTTTTCACAGCTTGGAGATAGAAAACCTTATACCGTAACTAGCGATGTTGAGTATATAAAAGTACAATCACAAACCGAAAAAGCGTTAGAGCAAGTTCCGAACGCTCCCGTTTCTGGTCCAAACAATATTTTTGGTAGTGAAGAAATGTATCAAGTTCCGGATATAAAAAGGTTAAACGCGGGCGTAAAGATATCCGAAATCGACTCAATAGACAACAAGAATGTAAAGCATCAAATTTGGCAAAGCCGCAAGGTCACTTCTGCTCCCGGCGCGACAAAGAATGAGCGTTTCTTTTCTGGACAATACGTCGGCGTTTCTCAAGTAAAAAATAGATTGCAAGATTCGAGAGCCCTTGCATGGTCTTCATATAGATCGCCATCTTTTTTGATTAACGCGTCTTCGATAAGGGGCGGCGCTATCGACGGGCAACCAGACTATTCGCATATGAGAAATACAAGTAATAATACGCAACAAGTTTACGCGGCGGGTCCAAGATTAGACCAACGAATAGTTGCTGATTATGAAACAGCTATTGATGGCGAATATATGCCTTTCTATTTTCACGATTTAAGGACGAACGAGATTATAGGTTTTCATGCCTTTTTGACGAGTCTTAGTGACGATTATTCTGCGAACTATGAATCGATAACAGGTGTTGGTCGGGCCGAACCGGTACGAATATACAAAGATACACAAAGAAAAATCGGTATAAGCTTCATGGTCGCTGCCTTAGACAAAGAAGACTTTGATTACATGTGGGAAAAAATAAATCGATTGACGATGCTTGTGTATCCACAATATACGCGCGGAAAAACTTACGCTGACGAAAATGGTGTTAAATTTGAAAAACCATTTACACAAATGGTCGCTGCAGGTCCCATGGTTAGATTAAGACTCGGCAACCTATTAAGATCCAACTATTCGAAATTCAATCTCGCAAGAATTTTTGGGTTGGACGACCCCAGCTCTAACGTTTTTGTTACTCAAGAACAAAGAACGAAAAAAGCAGATGAGATTAAACAAGCCCGTGAAGCTGCACAAAAGGCACAAGCAACAAAAGACGCAGAACAAGAATTTGAAACCAATCTTCAAAATCTCTACAAAAAAGACTATACGTACTCGCCGAAGATTGCAGCTGTTTATAAGACAAAACTAGACGCTGATACAGCAAAAAGACTCGATATTAATAATCAGAATGTCATAGCCCCTCCCAAACCACCAAAATCTACAAGCCTGCCAAATTCAAAACGTTGGGTAGAGAACGGTGAATGGTATAGGACATTCGACGGCGACGCGAACGGCTTCTTGAGATTCAAGATAGACCAGGTTTTACCAGCGGGATCTAATAGGTCACCAGAGTATGCTTATGGTACGTTCGAGGCGGCGTCGGGTGCCACCGCCGAAGAAAAAAAACAACTAGAGCCTAATCCGACAAGTACTAAATATTGGGTTCCGATAAGCGATTTAAAGCTCGCCGGCGAGTCGCTAGGTAAATATGCAACTGAAAAAATTGCGTTTGTTAATGGAAAAGTTAGCGGTTCAAATAATACTTCGGCTGCAGCTACGCCGAACGCGCCGACCACCGCGATAACATCTATAAAAGACTTTATGAATGCCAACAACAACGTTATCGTAAGATCTTTCGAATCAACAGGTGGTAAAGGTCTTGCAGGTTTTATCGATTCGATCGCTTTTGACTGGTATGATAGAACGACGTGGGATATAGATGCTGATCGCAAAGCGCCAAAAATGTGCAAGGTTACGATATCGTTCACGCCAGTTCACGACATAGCGCCAGGTCTTACTGCGAATGGTGAAAATCGCGCGCCGATTTACCCATTAGGTCCTTATGCTTTTGGCACTCGTGGTCTTAAGAATGAGAGCTAATTAAAAGGAAAAAGTTATGGCTTTTAGTCGATATCAAAGAGATGACACTAGTTCAAATGGAAAGGGTTTCACCGTCGCGCAAGCTACGATCGTGCTTCGACAAGCAATTCGTAATGGATTTATTTTTCCTATAAAGACAATAACGGTGACGCAAAGTGACAGGCTGGATACTTTGTCGGGTGAGTTATATGGCGATTCTCGCTATTGGTGGGTATTAGCGGCGGCGTCCAATATCGGGTGGGGTTTACAAGTTCCGCCAGGAACTATAATTAGTGTATTGGACCTGAATGTAGTTGAAAGGTTGGTCGGTTGATGCCTGATTTTTCAAAAAACTTATTTGATTTTTATCGTTTTTTGTCGCCGACCGACAGCATTGGAAAATTCGTGATAGATTCGAGAGTGGGCAATAAAAACGAAAAAGAAAGTAAGCCGATACCGCAAATAGCAGCAGATAAAATCAGACAAACTATTATCGAAAATTTTACGCCTGGTCTTACTGGTACAGGCACGGGTCTCGTGAATATTAAGGATAAAATTAGCAAGCCTAAACCAAACGAGCCAGTTGGCGAAACGCAAGAACAAATAATTCAAGCCATTAGGGGAAATTATAACGTAATATATCACGCTATCGGCGCGCAAAAATCTGACATATTATATGCAGGTTATTTTGCTGACTATCCTAAACCAAACACGCAAGCTAAAGAACAACCCAAAACTAGTCCTGCCAAACCGCCTGCTCGACCTCCGACTGGAAAACCTGCTGCTCCGCCACCACCACCCCCCGCGGCTAACCCTGCCCCGCCACCACAAGAAAAGGAAATAGAAAGAAATTACTGGGGTAACGTTTGCGACGAAGGCCCGGGTAATGGACCACCGATCGATTTCTCGGTCATCTTTATGCGAGCACCGATGTTGTCTAAAGCGGTTTGCAACACTGATTTGATTCAGCTGTATTTGACTGCGATGCCACCGATTTTTGCGAATCAGCTAATGCCATATTGCGATGTTGAATTTCAGCTACCTGTGTTGTCGAAGCCCGACGAAGGCCCGATTAAAGTCAATAGGCCATCGCTGTATAGATTTTTAATGGGGTCAGGTAAGGATATTTCTAACCTAACGGAAGCTGATAGGTCCATAGCTTCGGTTTTACCGGCGAATGCAAAGAAGAAGAATGTACCCGATAGTAATAAGCAACAAACATTTTTTGGCATGGAGATGTTTACGACTCCCCAAACGCTTGTGAACATGGATACGTTAACTGTTAAAGGTGCCGAAAGACTGGGTCAAACGAGAGTTAATGATGCAAAACCGTTTTTACCGCCAGCAACACTAAAAGACGTCGCGATAACGATACAAAATGCTGGAGCTAAAAATTACGGAAAGAGAACGGCATCCTTAAAACTACACGTTCACGATAGAAAACGTTTGGCTGAAATGGGAGAATTTTTGCGAGGCTCGGATGGATACAATAAAGCGCTCGTATGGATTACGTATGGTATGTTGGCGCCGCGCAATAGAGGCGAGTTTGATTCATATGCCAAATTTATAAACGAGAATATGCTAGTCCGCGACGCCTTCGTGATAACAAACACACAATTTACTTTTACACAAGACGGTGGCTGCGAAATTACGTTAACGTTGGCCGTTAAAGGTGGAGGTAGGGTTGAAACTACACCGATTACTTTCGGTCCCATTCAGGCAAAAAAGAAGGCGCTAGAAAATGTCATAACAAAAATAAGAGAAAACGCTGCAGCGTTCGGAGGCCAACGCGATGCGAATTTAGGATTTACACAGTCCGAGATAAGAATGGCGCAGTTCATTCCGTCAGCCGCCGAAGGTAACATTCCTACGTCAGAAGAAGAAAAGAAAAATTTTAACGAAGCAGTTAAAAATGTAAGTCAGCAATTAACGGTCCAACTCAATCGCGGTCCCGACTTTAATTTGCAAACTGCTTTAGAACTAGTAAAAGATTTACAAGACGCGATTAACAAAAAATCGAGTATTGGAACCGACGCTGCTCAATACGTCAGCTCAAAAGTGCTGAGTCTTGATGAAAAAAAGGATCCTTTTTTGCCCGACGTAAGAAAAAACGATTCAGCCTTTCATTCAACGCTTCCTTTACAGCCACCTTTAAAAGATTGGGTAACTGAAGCAATAAAGCGCGGACCGTTAAAATATTACGATGAAGAACTTTGTAAGACGATATCGAGCGACCGCAGCAACTGTGTTAGTTTTGGACGGGTTTTTAGCGCGTTGTGTATGCCTGCGATATTGAGAGGTATCGCAGAAGAATTTAACTGGTCAGGATTGCCTGACTTTAAAGAAGCTGGCGATTGTCCATACGAGGTTCAATTTATCTTTTATCAACTCAACAACCACTGCGGTCCTGCGAGTAGTCATAATATCGCAGAATTCCCTATGAGCATACCACTATTCGTAGATGGGTTTAAAAGACTAATCGAGTCTACGATTGGCGGCGACGCGATAGCGTTAACGCAAATGTTTTCATTTATAAATGAACAGCTTCAAGATCCTCGACAACCTGGATATGGCAGAAGTTCTTTCTATAAGAGCTTTGATCCCAACGCAAAAGAACAACAAAAGCTAGAACCCAAAGAAGACGAGAATAAATACGCGAACCAATTGACGGACTGGGGGAATAAATACGGTGGCGATTTCGTCACACCCGACTTGACTTTCGAAATGGAAGTTGGGGTTGGATCAAAAACAGGCGCTTTAGGTAGAAACGAAACAGCCCGTGATTTATTAACGAGTCTAGCCAGTCGCGTCGGTGCAGGCTATACGGAGCCCGTGTATCCAGAAGGCGACACTGGTAATAAAAAAACTATCGTAAAATTTCACATATTTGATAGAACTTGTAGCCCATTAGATAAGGTAACAAAAGCTCTTCGGTTGTCGTCTGATGGAACCTATTATTTGGTCTCTTCTGATTATGCGGGAGATACAAAGTTTTTAAAGAACCTAGAAAATAGAAGCAACGATTTGCCTGAAGGAATTAAGCTAATAGATGAAAAAAAATATGTGTTTGGAGATCA
>Ga0255211_1000364_pt1 | contig 16706 bp, 19 predicted proteins | sample Miss_Yuk_RepB_8d_FD_183036 | JGI IMG/M metagenome (GOLD analysis project Ga0255211, IMG submission 183036) | Freshwater microbial communities from Mississippi River, Louisiana, United States - Miss_Yuk_RepB_8d | ecosystem: Environmental > Aquatic > Freshwater > River | place: USA: Louisiana...
GTTGATCATAAAATAATAGTTTCCCTTGATACATATCCAAGAAAAATTGTTGTTTGATTTTTAGAAACATTTTCTTGATATTTCCACTGTCACGATTGATAAATCCAAATACACAGGCTTGAATTCCGGGTCGGTCTTCGGTTTTAGCATTTTTCATAAATAATGTGCGACCCCATAATTCATTCTCGGCTAATACGTTTCCCTCTTTCAATACGAACATTGTTTCTGTTTTTTCATTTTGGAATTCGCTGAACATCTGATTTACGTCTCCTGTAATTAAGGAATCTGTATCCAAATATAGGATTTTTTCATAATTATGTAACTCTTTATAATCAAATATATCGATTTTTGAAATACGACTTTGATTCATCGTATTATAGTAATTGTTGATATGAAACTTAATTCTTGTGTCTGAAATTTCAGCGAGAATTAAATCTCGATAGGATTGATTGGTATAAACCAAAAAATCACAACCATTCTCTTCAGGATTCGACTTTAAAAAAGATTTGATAAGTTCTATCGTGAGTTTTACATAATTATCATTACTAAATACACAAGTATATATTAGATTTCTTGACATGTTATAATAACTAAAATACTCATTTTTTATATTTCTATTTTAGACGTATCACTTTATTATCGGATATTTGAGAGAAGAAAACCATCCAGAAAAAATATGTTATACCATTGGTTATTTGAAATGCCGATAAAAAAATTGATTTAATATTATATTATATAAATAAAATATATAAATAAAATGACACTCGATTTAAATAAATATGAAAAAGGAGTAGGACCCATATTTGCTTGTCAACTTTCTATAAAATTATTTATAGAAGATACAACAAATAATTTTACTCAACGTAAATATGCTGAAACTATATATGAATGGTTAGGATTATTTGAAGGTTCAATTGACGAATTATGTAATGTTTCTTATGATAAATCTGTATTTATTTTGAAAGTATTAGAAAAATATGAAATTAATACAAGAGATTCTAACTTATTATTAAATTATGAAGATTCGATTAGTTCATTAAAATATCAAATTAATTTAATAAAAAATTCGGCGTTTTAAATGTCCAAAGGTGTAAGAGAAAGAAAAAATGTTAGAGGAAGGAGTAAGAGGAGAATATTAAGAGGAGAATATTAAGAGGAGAATGTTAAGAGGAGAATGTTAAGAGGAGAATGTTAAGAGGAGAATATTAAGAGGAGGGAGTAAGAGGGATTACTTTGCACCGCGTAGCCTGGTGCAAAGTTTTCGGTTCCCTCTGTATGGACAGTTTTTATTTAATTGTTTTAGGAGTTGCTGCTTTATTTTTAATCATTATGCTTATTTTCATGGGATGGATGATTAGTCGCAAACAAGACCAAATCACTACACCATCACCAAGTGGCGCAGGAATGGCAAGCATGTGTCCTGATTATTGGGAAATTGATGGTGACAAATGTAAAATTCCTGCTTCTGGCGGTACAAATGTGGGTACGATACACGAAAATAATGGACAACTTAGTACTGAATTTACGTCTAATTCTAGTTCTATTTACGATTCTAATACTATTAAAACAGGAGAATCGGATTGGAGCAATTATATGAATAAAGGTTTAGACCCTGTTTGTGCGAAGAAAATGTGGGCAAATCGATGGAATATTTATTGGGACGGAATTAGCAATGCTAATTATTGTTAGTATTGTTGTCAATTGCTTCAATTATTTTTCCAATAGTCGTTGCATATGGAAATAAATACAAATACAAACAGAATCAATACAATATATTTTATGACAGAATGTCTTGTATTATCTCTTCCATATAGTAGAATTCTTTTTCACCTATCACATTTGTCATTATTAATTGCTATTATTGGATATCTAAGAGGTTATCCTCATTTGGCAGTCGTACCCGGTTCCGTGTATATAAGTTCTATTCTTTATTGGAGAAATCCGATAAAAAATTCGATTTGGCGTAAACTAGATATTTTTGTAGTGGCTCTCGCATTTTCCTATCAAAAAGTATTGATTTTTACCTCTCAAGCAATCGCAAAAAAAGAATATTGGATACTTATGTTTATTGCTGTTTCATGTTATCCTATATCAAATCATTGTCGACAATTCGGAGAGGCATATGACACATTTTTCCATTCACTAATTCATATTTTCGCAAATATGGCAAATTTGTCTCTTTATTATACCGACAATCAAGAATAATGAAATTGAAACGTTTTCTATTGTGTTTTTACAATAAAAATACGAAACCCCAAAATGTCACACGAATCAAATCATTGTGGATTACATACATGTTTCCTTATATGTATGATGATTACGCTAGTAATCGCATGTATTACCTATTATGATGGTTGTATATCCGAATTAGACGGTATGTGTCCGCGTTATATACCGAAAAAAGGTACGATTGCTGGATTTCATTACAAAAAAATAGAGAAAACCGATTCAGAAGGCGGTATCAAAACAAGATATGATATATTTGCGGATATCAAAATCAATGACGATGAAACATGTAGGTCAGCATTATATAAAAATCGAAAGTCTCTTCCGACAACCATCAATGTAAATACCACTGAAATATATGATTTTAAGGTAGGGAGAATGTATGATACAATTGTATTGAAAGAGCATCAAGATTGGTGTGTGATTGATGTAAATGGTAAATTTGAAGCCAATGGCATTGGGTCGATTATTATGTTTGCGTTCTTTGGTGGAATGGGATTAACAATTATCTTTCAATGTATAAGGAAAGATAATGAAGAATGTAAAACTCATAATGATGTAAATAATTTCAGTGAATATACAAAAAAAATAATAAGAAAAATGTATGTGAGAGAAATAAAAAGACCAGCGTCTCCCAAAATCATACCAATCTGTGAAAATGTATAAATGTAATGTTTGTCAAGGTCTTTGTCAAGGTTTTTGTCAAGGTCTTTGTCAAGGTCTTTGTCAAGGTCTTTGTCAAGGTCTTTGTCAAGGTCTTTATCAAGGTCTTTATAAAGAAATGTCGACCTTTGGTCGACATTTCTTTTCAACAAGGCAATTCAAAAAAATACTATTCACACTTTATACATAAACACTAATCCACCCCCATTTTATAATGAATTCAATATACGTTCCACCCACATTTTTCCAATATCATTTTCATCCGCAAAATTATATTCTGTATCCGCATTCGTATCTATACGAATCACTTCTGTTAAATAATCCGCTTTTCCATTTTGTATTTTCATAGGAAATTGTTCCGGCTTCAACCATTGTGTATGATATTTTTGACAACGTTTCAAATAATCCAATGGAATTCTCTCTTCTCCATTTCGCATTCGTTTATGAATCCTTTCATAACATTTTTCCGGTGATGAATCCACATATACTATTTTATGTACTGGAAAATCAACCGCAAATTCATCATACCATCGATGATAGATTTGTGCCTCTACATCTTCTATCATTCCATCATCATGTAACATTTGCAAGAATATATTTCTGTCAGCACATAATGACCTTTCCACGATGAAAATATCCTTATCTGGATTCTCTCTCACAGTTTGTTTAAATAATGATAAACGACTAATATAAGCCATAATCTGAAATGAAAATGCGTATTTACGTTGGTCTTTATAAAATTTCTGTAAAATCGTTTGACCGGATGCATCTTGAATACTTTCCCATATATCAACAGGTTCCATAATGAAATGGACACGATTGGCAAATGTTTGGTCTGAATGAAACCTCAAATATCTCTCAATAGCACGCAATAAGGTTGATTTTCCAGCACCAATATTTCCTTCAATTGTGATTACTGTAATCGATGACATTCGTATAATATATATTGTCTTATGTTTTAAATTTGTTTGTAAACTACTCATTGTTCAATTTTCTAAAAAGGTTGTTACTTGCGCACCGTGTAAACAGGTGCACAAGTTTAAGGGTGGCAAGGAGGGGCGTAGCCCCTTCTAAAAATTGAACAATCCCCATAATAATTATAAATAATTATAAATGTCTAATTAAAATGAACGCTAATAATTGCAACTGTCGCTGGAAGGATTGTGCATTTTCATATCAATGCATCAATTGTGAAAATAAATTTTATAAATATCTGGAATTAAAAAAGAATGAGGAAATTAGAATATCTAATAAAAATAAATCTCTCGGAAGATGCAATTGCAATTTTATCATGGGTGTACGAATCTATGAATGCAATAATTGCTATAAAGACCTACGAAATTGGTATCATACACCAGAATACAAGATTTCCATGGATAAAATCTATAAAAATTGAATCATGATTTATTACTGGTTTTAGTAACAATATGAAATAGAAAATGAATTGCGAAAACCGTTATTATGGATTGTCACATGTAGAACTTGATGATATCAAAAAAGAATTAAATGGATATTTAGTTATTCTTAATGATATTGAAAGAATGCATGCCAGATGTGAAATAAATTTAACAAGTTTTAAATATCATATTAAAGACGCAAATATTTTGAAAATATTCACGGATGATTTTGAAATAATACAGTTAGACAATGATTATAAAGAACAAATTACAACGAAAATCAAAGAAATAGCACAAAAAAATAAATCGAAATATTGCTGGTATGGATGTTTTAGTAAGTATTATGATGATAAAATCGAATTTTATTTGCAAGAATTCATCGCCAGTGTTGCGAATAATATTTTATATCATTACAAATACATAATTCAAGATACAAAAACAGATATATGTTGTCTAAACATTAATAATTGCATAAAAGAAATTAAAATATACAATATGAATTTGTATAATTCATTTAGATATGTTTATAAATACGATAAATATAAAATCAATATTGATTTTAGTAATTGTCGTGAAATTCAACAAACTATTGATAGAATTAATACAGAAATCGGGTATGTACTCGATGCTTTGATTCATGTCCATACACAAAAATAATATAAATATGACCCTCCCAATATAATATATGTATAATTATATGTTGAATCTATTATTATTATCTTTTTTATCGATTGTTTATGCGTCGACATTCAATCAATTATCATTTAGTGGCGGTGGTGCATTCGGCGCCATTGAAATCGGTATTCTTAAACATTTAACAGAACATAAACAAACTCCCAATTATGACCTCTATACTGGAATATCGGCTGGAGCATTGAATGCCGGTTTTCTTTCTTATTATGATAACATTCACGAAGGTATTATCATTGCGGAATCCATTTATAGTTCTCTCAGAACACGCGAAATTTATAGTATTTTACCAATCACTGGTATTTCTATTTTGAATACCACACCTCTTAAAAAAACATTGGCAACTGTATTGAATCAAATTGATAGTCATCCTACAATACTTACATTGATTGGCGCCACGAATTTATATTCAGGCTCTCTTGATATATATGAATTCGATGCTTCATTATCCGATGAAAATAAAATAGACTTGTTAATGGCATCTTCTGCAATTCCTGTTATGTTTCCACCGATTTCTTATGAAGGACAATTATATGCGGATGGCGGTATTATCAGTAATGAATTGTTATTAGTGGATACACCATGTACTGTGGATTATATCAATATTACTTATATCACGCCTTATCAAGGAGAAATCTATGATAATACACCTCTTACAGACACGAAATCAGTATTAGAAAGAACGATAAAAATAATCTATACAAATTTCAATAATCCTCTTGTAGAAATGAATCAGAATTGTATAAATCCTATAGGAGAGATAAATCAATATTATGTGGAATCCGAAGCATTGAATGGATACAGTATGTTGGATTTCGATAAAGGCGCAGAATTAATTCGTATCGGGTATGAAAATGTGAAACATCGACAATATAAAATATGTTGAACCTGAAAAATTGAATAGAAACGAATTATGATATATTTATAATATTATAATTCCTGAGAAATGTTTACTGCTACTTATTACATGCGCGAATACCTGGTGAAACTTGGTTTCCAAATCGAGAATCGACTTATGATTCCAGACCACCCTTATCAAATTATCGCAACTCGTGATAATATACAATATAGTTTGACATTTAATGATGAAAATTTGGCAGATAAAGATGACGGAATTTTGAAGGCTAATATGAATGTATGGCATGTTATGAAACGTGATGGAATTATCGTCGATACACAACAACAGTTTTATCCGAGAACCAAACCCGATGATTGGAAAACATATGGTAGTCAGGCGTTGAATGATATGAAAAAAGTTCTTTACAGGAACGGATTATAAATAAATATGAATAGAATATGATATTTTATTCATTTTCTTCGCGGTGAAAATCGATATAAAAATGAATCACTAATTATTAAATTAACAATGGAAGTTATCGATTTAGGTGAATTGGATAGTGGTTTAGGAGCAAGTACTATACAATTAGATTTAAATGATATGATGCCTGGACTGGGAGGTGCTGAATTTTTAATGAATGATAAAGGCCGGTCAAATTCAAGTGGAAATATTCAATTAGATATTGGTGATATTGAAACCCAATTAAATGATTTATCCTCAAAACCTCCAGCAACAAGTAATGTGAACACAAATTCCTCGGAAAAAGGATTTGGTGATAAAATATTAGGTGGTCTTTCTTCTTTTTTTGAATCCTCGAAACCTGCTGTTGATCCAAATACGAAAACTGTTAATACGGGCGCACCCATTTCATCAGTCGGAAACGCAACCAAAGAAGCATCGCAAACTACTGGGTCGAGTCGTACTTGGGATGGATTTATGAATTTTGGTGGGAATGGTGTTTCTAATGTGGATAAAGTAATGCCGACAAAAATGACTGAGAGAGAAAAAATACGAAAGAAGAAAATCATGTTGAAACGTTTAGATGAATGGAGAAAACGTGACCAAGAAAGAGGTATTCATACCCATAGTAACTTAAATGAAAACAGTAGTTATGAAGAAATCGAGGATGAATATGAAACCGCAATGGAAGAGAAAAAGAAGAAAGATGCTGTTAAATTATATCAATGGTGGTTTATGACTGCTGTGAATACTCTTGAATATGGTAATGCGGCATTGAATCCTTTCGATTTAAATTTGGATGGTTGGGGAGAGCAGATTAATGAAGATATTGATAGTTATGATGAGATTTTCGGAGAATTGTATGAAAAATACAAAGGCGGCAAAATGGCTCCTGAATTGGCTCTTGTGATGCGTTTAGGATTCAGTGCTGTCATGGTAAATTTCACAAATAAAGCGCTTTCTTCAGTGACACCTGGATTCAATGATGTGATAAGACAAAGTCCAGAATTAATGAAAGAATTTTCGAGAGCAACGGCGGCTTCGATGTCTCAACAAAGCCCAGGATTTGCTTTCATGAATGATATGTTGAAACCCGATGTTCAACCTAAAAATGGAAATATGGCACCTCCTCCAACTCAACAAGTTGGAAGAGAAAGAGTCGGAGAACGCCCGGATTTAGTAAATGCGAGAGGTGGAACTATGTTTCAAGAAAGAGGTGTAGAACTAAATGGATATGGTTCAGCAGATGCTCCTGAAAAAAGTTATCGTCCAGGATTTGAACCTACTTTTCAAAGCATGAACCCAAATCCTACACCAGCCACTAGACCTGAAATGAAAGGTCCCGGTACAGATGTTGATTTTATCTTGTCAGGATTGAAAACAAAAACAGTGGATATGAAACGCGATGATAATAATTCTATGATTAGTGCAACTTCATTAAGAGATTTGGGAGATTCATCGATGCCAAAACGTGGTAAACGACGAAATAATGCTGGAAGCGAGAAAAATATCGTATCTCTAGATTTGTAAATTTAACAGGCTATTCTATTATGAATAATAAATTTGGTTTTTATTCATAAATTTTTATTTTTTTATGGGGTGAATTCATACAATGTTTCATAAATCCTTTTTCAAACTCTTCTTCGAATCTTTTTCTAAAATTTCTACCGACGTTGTGGTAGAACATTGAGTTTCTAAAATTTCGTTTAGTAGAAATATTTCGATTTCTTGGCATAAATAATTCTCTATACGCTTTTTCAACTCTTTTTGTTTTTTTGTCACTAAGAATACTCTTACATTTTCGACGTTTCATCTCTCTCGTTTTTCTCATTTTTTTCGGCATTTCATAGACAAGTTGAGCATAATTATTTTGATACATTTTATGCATTTTATACATTTTACATATTCACATTTACTGGGCATGATGCCCTTCTTTTTTTCTCTTGAACATTCAACTATTCAATGGATAACACTGATTTTAAATTTACAGGAAATGTCGGCACATCAACCTCTTCTTTCTTGTCATCATTTGATACGAAAACACTACTTATTATTATTCTCTCGGTCATCTTATTTTTCTCTCTTTTAGGCATCAATGTTTTTATTATTATCGGTAATTTCATCAATACGCTGGTTGCCATTTTTGGCCCCGTGATTCTCAACATCTTATCGCTTTTTGGTTATACTACTGGTGGTGTTTTAGGTAAAACCGCAGGTGTTGTCGGCGATACAACTCAAACTGGAATTGAAGTCGCTGAAGGCACTGTCCAATCTGTCGGTGATATTTTGAAAGATGTTAGTCGACCTTACATGAATCCCGACGCAGCATCTCGTCTTGATGATATTTTAGATACCTCTCCAAATGCATGGAAATGGTATCGAAGTGGTGCTACCGCAATTCCCGATAATACCGGCAGTCCTATCCAAAGTACCCATAAAAATGGATGGTGTCTTGTTGGAGAATATAATGGAACGAGAGGTTGTGTTGCTGTAGGAGACCAAGATAAATGCATGTCAGGACAATTATTTCCGGATCAAGCCGCTTGTTTGAATCCAGCACAAGGACCCGGTGCTCCGATTCCATCCGCAATGGGACCTGTAACGAATGGACCTTCATCGACCGCAAATCCTCGTTTAGATGCTATGCGGGAATATGGAGAACAATTGGCGGCACGTGGAACCGATTTAACACCACCACCGGCCAATCCTCCATCAGTCGCCTCTCAAAATGTAGTTGAACAACGTTGGACATAATCAACAAAGATAGTTGCAAAGACTCAATTTATAAGGAGGGTACGATAGGGAACGTAGTTCCCTATATATGTAATGGAACCAAGTTGTTCTTCGTTTCCCAATGGTTTTCGATGTATTCATCAAAAACCAACGCTTATACAATCGAAAACTGCCTATATACAATGTTTCGTGAATTTAGGTAGTGTTTTTGAACCACCTGATTTAAGAGGCGCCTCTCATTTCATCGAACATATGGTATTTAAAGGAACCAATAAATACCCTACATCTCTCGCAATTACTAGTATTTTCGACCAATGTGGTGCCTATATCAATGCTTATACGGAAAAACGTTATACATGTTATACAATTCAATGTCCAGTTACTGCTGTGGAAACATGTATATCTCTTCTCTCTCAAATGCTCTTTCATTCTGTTTTCCCAAAAAAAGAATTCATTAAAGAAAATGAAGTTGTCATTGAAGAGAATTCCAAAGATGATGATGATCCCGAATATAATCTGTTTGAATCTCTCGATCAAGAGATTTTTTCAGGCTCTCCTTATCAATGGCCCATCGATTCGATAAAATATCATAATACTTCTAAATTACGCAAATTCAATTATAAGAAGATTATTGAACTCTATAAACAATATTATGTACCATCGAATATGATTCTATCCATTGTTTGTTCTTTATCCATCGAGAGCATCTTGCGACGCACTGATTTTACGAACACGCATATGAGAGTGGGTACCTCGATAAACAGCACTAATTTCGTTATCCAATCCTCTCCTTTCCGGAATGATTATAGCATTATTAAAACCGCAAAAACGCCAGAATCTCTCAAACATAAGAATAATATTTGGATAGAGAAAAAAGAAATCGCGACCGCACATTTGGGAATTAGTTTCCAAATCGGGGGCATGTATTTAAAAGAACGTTTTGCTTGGATTGTTTTAAATCAAATTCTAAGCGGTACTTTATCTGCGCGACTTTTCACGATTTTAAGAGAAGAGAATGGACTTACTTATACGAGTAATACCGAAATCAAATTCTACGAATCCATTGGTTCTTTTACATTATACGCGGAAACCGAGAGAAGCAAATTATTTCATAATGGAAAAAAACCAGGAGTTCTACCTCTTTGTATTCAATTCATAGAAGATTTATATAAAGATGGAATTACCTCGAAAGAATTAGAAAGAGCCAAAGGTTATCTCTCGGGAACACATATACAAGATATAGAAGATGGTGAAGATATAGTAGAATATAATGGATTAAGAGAGATATTCAATATGGAAAAACATACAGAATATCCGATTGTTGGTTATAGAGATTTTTATAAGACCTATTTGGAACCAGTGACAAAAAAAGAAATCGATCAAGTAATACGAAAATGGTTAAAACCTGAATATATGGTTGTAAGAATTGTATCCTCTTAGTTACATTTTATTTCGAAATCCTTACATTTGTCTAAAATCGTAGGTCCATAGAAAATTCTAACATAATAACCTTTTTGTTCATCAAAAACATCACAATCATACCAAGGACCGTCTCCATAATAAACACCAATAATTTCCTTAATATGTTCAAAATGTCTTATGCTATACATTTTATCATGGAATTCAATTTCAATAGTATACACGCAATCGTCCTCAATTTCAATTTTTTTTATAATTATATCATCATCATTGACAATGTCAAGACCAATTTTGAAGGCTTTTATTATATTAGTTAAAATTCGCAACGACATCTTATTATTATATACACATAATAATAAATAAATTCAAATTCAATTTTTAGTCATAACATATTTGTGCGCCACAATTTAAACATTTTTGATATATATTTGTAATTGACATTGGAATCCAACAAGGAAAATTACAACATTTCTTATTACATCTAGGGTAAATCTTAGGTAACATATTGGATTTTTTCTTATCATTTTTATCTGGTGAATATTCAGCCATAATTTCTCTTTCAGCTATATTATCTCTTTCTTTTAATCTTCTATATTCATTTTCACATAATTTTTTGTCATAAGTTTCTCTATCACAACCAAACATTTTAATAAAATCTTCATCAGTTATTTTGTTTTCCATTAATATTATTTTATATTTATTTTTGTTTATTTTTATAATCTTTCCAACTCAATTTGATAGGTTTTACAAATTCGGCTTCTTCTTTTTCTTTTTCTTGCGCTGAAATTTCATCATATTTGGCTCCCTTGCGATTTGAACTATCAATATAAATATCATGAAGCATTTTTCCAACAATTACCGAACCTTGATATTGGTCTATATCATTTTCTTCGATTCGTTTTAATACCTTGATAAAATCCACAAATAGTTTCATATCAAGTTCATCGTTTATAACACGATTAAAAATATCAGTATAATGAGTGTATAAAAAATTACAACCACTTACACATAAATTATAGAATTCAGTCGGATTTGTTTTTCGCATTTCTCCATTTTTTTGTTTGAATTCACATATGGTTGCAATATCTAATAGGATTGGTTCACTGTGTTTTAATTCACGAATACGGGCTGTATTATCAATATATTGATCATGATTTACTAAGTCTTTTAAATTCATTCGTTATTCTTTATTCTATTGATTTATTTTTATATTCTAAAATGAACACACGTTATTACAAATTCGATTCCACAACATGTTCAATTAAAAAAAGTCCCCAAATGGACTTCTTTTTGTTTTTTTGATAAATAAATAATATTTTATGCGGATTCGTTGAGATAATTAAACATATTTATATTTTTGACAATGACATTATTAAATGCAGTTCGACAGAGAGCACAACAGTTACTGTTTTGAATTTTTAATTGGTTTTTGACACATGAACCACAGAATTGATGTTTGCAACCAAAAACTACTGTATTATTTGTATGAACTGTTTCTAAACAAATTCCACATTCGAATGATGCCATGTTTTCAAAAGAATCACGGTTTACAATGATTTTTAATTTTTTTGTATTAGTTTGTTTGGTTTCCGACTCTGACTCATAATAACTTCGGGTGGAACGAAACGATTGATAATAGTTCCATAAAGCGAGTGTATGTTCCTGAATTGGTCGATTCGCAGGTAAACGAGTATATTTCACTGACATTGCTTTTATTTGCATTTTTCCAATACCACGCGTATAAAGTACGAAATGTTCATAGTCATTTGAACGCGCATATAGACGACTCAGATAAATATTCCAATTATCAATTGTTGGACAAGTACAATTTGCGATTGTGTGTTCTCGAGAGCGGCAATAGGAACAGGGCATTCTTTAAGATTAATCTTGTTATTCTGCTTATGATTTTGGATAATTTATTCAATAAAATATTTCAATTTCATATAGAAAATATCGGTGGTCTAAAATTAGATATGAAAACAATATAGAAAACATCAAAGACTATATATTATGATATAAGAATAAAAATCTGGAATGAAATCGCAAAATCCTGCCGTATTTGTTTCAACACAATGTCTAGTTTTTCCAAAACACGCATCAAAAAAAGATAAATATTGTTGTCCTAATTGCAATGAACCTGTTTTTCTTAGAAAAGGTGATAAACGTGCGCCCCATTTTTCTCACTATTCTTCTTCAAATTGTAATTATTATAATAACGAATCTGTAAATCATATGAACGCAAAACAAAAAATAAAGGAAATATTAGAAAATCGCAAAAATAATATATATGTTTGGAGAACTTGTACGAAATGTGATTCTCGTTTTCATTATGAAATCGACCCAATTGACCCAACAAGTATCGTAAAAGATGAATATCCATTTGTTTTAAATAAGAAACTGCGAAGGGCTGATATTGCGTGTATTAATGAATCCAATGATATTGAATTTATATTTGAGATATGTTATAAAAATCCTACTGAATGTGAAAAGAGACCAGAACCATGGTTTGAACTTGATGCTAATTCAGTATGTGAATTAGAAATAGATGACTGTAATATAATTAATGTCGAATGTATAAGAAAAACATATTGTGAAGATACTCAAAATTATGGATACTGTAAAAAATGTGAACAAAAATATGCTAAAAAAAATAAAGGAACTATCTATTTCAATCAACGTGGTGCAGGATGTGGAAAGACATATGAAAGCATTCAATTAATTAAAGACATTAAATTTGAAAATAAAACTACCTGGATATATTTGACGAAAATGCGTTCTGCCAAATTTGTAATTTACAACGAACTCAAAAATCAACTAGAAACTCCTAACGCAGGCTTCATCGGAAAATATACATTTGTATCAGAATCTAACGCAGGAAACCAACATAAAATTATAATAAAACGCATGACTGATGAAAAACATATAACAATTATCATTGGAACAATGGATTCATTCATATATGCTTTAAGAGGAAAGGCTATTAAACCTTACGGAAAAAATCAATTTATTCAAATTGCAACAAATATATCAAATGGAAATATGTATATCGAGACTGATGGTAGTATTCATTATGCGTCATCTCGACCAAAATTAACACATGAATGTTTTATTGTCATTGATGAAGGACAAGACTTGGATAAACAATATGTAACTGCGTTCGAAACAATTATTAACACCACTGGAATTGATGTATATATTATTGGAGACAAATTGCAAAGCATATTATCAGAAAACAATGCATTTACTTATTTGCTGAATTCTGAAGATAGTGATAGAATCGAGAAGAATTATGGAGAAAATATAGTAAAACGATTTCACAATGAACAATTTATTGATTTTGTAAACGATATTGTAGATTTTGAAAAACATGGTGTGAGTCCTATTGTAGGAATTTGTGATGGAAACTGCAATTATCAACACGAAAACCACATTATTCCTTATACGATTGATCCTTGTTGTCCAAATATATACAAGTCAGATAAAATTCATATTGATCATATTGACGAAATGATTGGTAGAATTACAACAGATATGACAACCAAAATAATAAAATATGGATATTTGCCAAAAAATTTCTGCTTCATTTTTCCAGTAGTATCTAATAATGAAATAATCGCGAGATTATATCCAGCATTGCAAGAATTTTGGAAAACAATTCTCCAACAACCATGTACATATACTGAATTGTTTATAGAAAATATGAAATTGGATAATTATGATAACTATTGGGACTCAAAAATAAAAAATAAATACAATGATAACCATGTTGAACTAATGGTTCAATTCCACAAATCAGATAGCAATCAAACTATAAATTTAGATGAGAGTAAACATAGCACTCGTATAATGTCTATCCATGCGTCGAAAGGTACTGGTTGTGAGTGTGTTTACTTATTAGGATTAACAGAACGTTCATTATCTTATATGTCATCAAATGAAACCGGCAATTTAAAATATGAATCACTTTTGCACGTTGGATTAACACGACACAAAAAATATCTGTATGTTGGTTTTGATGGAAATGTAAACGATGACATTTGTAAAAGATTTTGTAAATACAATTGTGAAACAATGTCTAACCCAGATTTTAATATGAAAAAATCCGCAAAACCAAATGATTTGTGTAAGAGTTGTGAAAATTTAAATTTATATGAGGCGATGAATGAAATTTCAAATTTTAGAGAATGGGAATGTAGCCTTTATCCTGAAGGTTCAAATAGTGACAGAAACATCGGCATAGATTGGGGTCATCATATTATCAGAGCATGCGCAATGCGAACTGCTGTATATTGTTATATGATTGAGCATGTTGATCAATGTGGACAACAAACATATGCTACTCTGAAAACATTAATTGATAGTAAAATTGTATATTGTGAACATTCAATTTATAAGCAAAAAATTAAAGAACTATATAAAACAATCGAATTCAACATTAAAAACAACAACAACAACGGCAATAAAAAAAATAAGTTACTCGTATTACCTATTCTATTATTCGATGAAAACAAAGGCAATGAATATTCAAAGTATTCGTCGATTCTTAAAAACATTTGCGGTTCAATTGTCGGCAAACTTAAAACAAATTCATATAAAAAACATCCATTTTGCCCAATTGAGTCTATTGTTTTTGACCATTTGATTGGATTAACACGTTATCCAAAACTCAACACACAAATAATGGACATATACAGAATATTAGTATACTCCGATGAATGTTTCAATGTAAATCAAATTGATGAACATGAAACTTATTATAAATGTTGTTGCAAAGACTGTTTCTCAAATAGAACATCATTGTTTGTTCGCCCACATGAAAAAATAAGCACTGGAATTTCAAAACATTATAGCGCTCTTCAAAAAATAAATAGCATAACCGAAAAAATTATCAACACCCATAAAAATAATGATGTAAAATACAAATCCATAATTTTGTCAACACAAAAAACACTGATATCGGTATCTGGGGTTGATTATATTGGTTTTTACAATGAGGATAATAAATCTAAATCTATATGTATCAAATTATGTCCACAATTAAATAGTATGAATATGTTTGACGTTTATTTTGAATTATTGATAGCAAGTTTTTTGATTTTATTGAAAAATAAAGAAAATGTAATTTGTTATATCATCTCTCTTGATTTTGATGAACCTATCCAAATAAATTTTACAGATATTATAAGAGACAATAAAGAAAAACTGACAGAACTTGTAAAAACTATGTCATTTGATGCGTTAAAACATAATAATACACTCGGATATAAATGCGTTGAACACTACAGAAATACAGTTCCAAAAGGCGAGTCATACTTAAAACGATTAATTGACGATAACAATTCCAAAGAGAAATCACATGTTAAATGGTTACACTCTTATTTTGTAGATTGGATAAAATCATTGGATCAAGACATATCAAATACACAAAACAATCAACGAAAAACATTGAGAGAAAACTTAAAAAATGAAAATTGGGTAATAGACATGTTGAATCAAAAATTAATCTATGAACTAGAATGTGACTTAGGAATTAAAAATGATTCCGGCTGGGACTCGGATTCTGAATAAACATTATAACATGTATACAAGAAATTTATTGTTTTTATAAAAACAATAAATATGAAAACAATAAATGTGTTCTCTTTCATCTATCTAAAACAATTTAATACGTTTAATTGTGGGGTCAGGTTTCGACAGTTCTGCTCTACAACATGGACATTGATTCGTTTTTATGCTTTCCAAACATGATTCATGAAATCGATGATTACACTGTGTTGTTTTTGTTTGTCCGCCACTGTCAATATCATCTAAACAAATCGCACATAATTCAGTTTCCATTGTCATTTGATAATACCTCTCAGGAGTGGATGGAATATTCTTATAGAATTCAATCACTTTCGGATTCGATTTGATTTTTCTAGGATTAAATTGTGAGAGATATAATCCACTCAAATCGCGCAATCTGGAAAGCGCCACATAAGTTTGTCCATATTCGAAAATACTCGACCCAATATCAAGACATGCCATATCTAATGTGATTCCTTGTGATTTATGGATAGTAAATGCATATCCAAGTCTGAGAGGCATATAATCAATTGTATAAATCGGATATTCACTACTTAATTGTTTTGTTTGAAATCCAATCGCCATTTCTTGTCCATTTGTAAAACGAACAATGGGTATCGGTTCTTCACCTTCTGTAAATCGTGCGATAATGCCTTGGCTTCCATTACAGATTCCGCGTTCTACATCGAAATTATGAAGACACATTACATTGGTTC
>Ga0255211_1000373_pt1 | contig 16525 bp, 9 predicted proteins | sample Miss_Yuk_RepB_8d_FD_183036 | JGI IMG/M metagenome (GOLD analysis project Ga0255211, IMG submission 183036) | Freshwater microbial communities from Mississippi River, Louisiana, United States - Miss_Yuk_RepB_8d | ecosystem: Environmental > Aquatic > Freshwater > River | place: USA: Louisiana...
CGTTCCAATTCCGAGACTATTTAACGAGTTGTATTTTCCATCAGTATTATCGGTTCTTGCGGTGCCGTCACAAATCACCCATCCAGTAGGATCTGTTGTTCCAAGATAAGAACATACAGTACCGGTAGGTATCAAATTTTGTCCATTCACAGTAAAATATGACATATATAAAATTACAAAAATATTATTTATATCCTTATACATGAAGCATAGGTAAAACAACCACTATAATGTCTCTCGCTAAAATAACAGTAAAATCAAAATGTCATCTTGGAAAAAATATGGCGGAATCAATAAATTAGATAATTTTAATAATTTAACAGTAAATGCTCTGATTGCTGATTATTTTGTTTTACGCAATCCTTATAAAGGAAATTGGGATATATCAGGCGATTTAACAGTATATGGAAAATCAGTGTTCAATGCCGATGTTTCTTTAAATGGTAATCTAAGAATTTTAAATGACCTTAAAGTCGACGGAAATCTGATTGTAAACGCATCAAAAATGGACGGTGATACAGCAATTGGTGGAAATCTTATTGTTGCCAAATTACTCATGCTTAAAGACAATATCACGGGTGTTGTTTTATCATCCAGTGGAGACCCTTTTTCTCTTGGTATTAATATCGTTGATCCCCGAACAACACTTGATATTTTCACAGGATATCAAGAACAAACCGTCGATATTCATACAGACCTATCCATAAACCGAAATACAATCGCTAGAAATCAATATAATCAATCGATACAAACATATATTGACCCTTCTTCAGCATCTATCGATTTTTATATAGATACTCCTTATACAGATGACCCAAATAATACAACAACCTCTCAAATCCCGGACGGACGAATCATATTAAAACCTGCAGGAATAATTGAACTTGATGTATCCAGCGAATTCCATATTCGCCCTCGCGTTATGATTTCATCGGATATTACAAAATCATTTATTGATGATGAAAAACTTATGATTGTTAGCGACCCAAATACAACCACCACTTATTTGCCCAATATATACGATTTCCCTGAATTCAAAACTGCTACATCTACTATCCATGTTGCTCCGGACTCAAGTTCCGTACAATTTATACGTTTTTCCGATGAAACCACTGGAAGAGGTGTCGCCATGGGTGGAGGTATTTATCCTCTATTAGCAAACACCCAAATAGGTACTTTGGGTATCACAACAAGTAATGCACATAATGACTATATTCCTGCTATCCAATACCAATCAACAACACCTTATCAACATAAGAGAGTATCTGTAGGAATTAATAAATATACGAATCAGTATCCGTATACGAATGTATTCGAAGTGAATGGACCTTCACGAATATCATATGGAGAGGTATTACCGATAACCATTACAGGCTCTTCAAATCCAAATACATTTGAAGGGACAATTGAAGGATATTTGATTCATTTGTCGACAATTTATGCGTATGGCCCATCGATAGAAGAATCAGGCTTTTATAAACCGGTGATTTATAGTTCAACCGATAATGGATATACATGGACAAAAAATATAGTGAACATTACAGATATACCTGTACAATTCAAAATCACATCAATCAAATATTTGTCATCACTATCCAAATATCTTATTTATGGATACGCAACAGGGGCAAACAGTCCTCTATACCGTTCTGCCACAGATTTATTAGATGGAACAACATGGGAAGTAGGAGCGATAACAAATGGTTTGAATCAAATGCCCATCAGCATCGTTTCCACAATAGAATATAATGACCCAAGCAGCAATAATATACAGTTATCAACCGCATTTTCCTATGGTACACAATCATTCATATATGACCCGATTAGTACATATCAACTAATTAATGCGTCAGGTCAAACCCCTAATAATCGTTTGAATACAAGTTCAAAACTCAGTTCAATTACTGGAATTACAGAAACTAAAAACTTTCTCTTTGTGTGTGGACAAAATGGTATTATTCGTTATTTAAAATCCGCATATTCACCTTACGACCCAATGTATACGAACCCTCAACAAATCGATGGAACCTCATATTATCCAAGTTATCCGAATCCAATTGGCAATCCAAATAATTATAAGTCTCTTGATTCTTATTTTTCGGATTCTTCTCGAAACAATAATTATTGGATAGTTGCGGTTGGTACATCTGGTATAATTTCATCATTATCACAGGGTTCCACCAATGAATCACGAACCGACCTAGCACTCTCCGCAAATTGGACACATCACAATATCTCAAATACATCAACAACCACCTGGAATAAAGTAAAAATCTATGATGAAATGAATGCAATTGCTATTGGATATGATACAACATTGGCAAAATCAATCATTGCTTATACAACTGATCGCGGAACTACCTGGAAAACCAATAGAAATGCGATAGATGAAATCGGAATTCCGGTAGTAAAAACAAATTTCACGAATATTTTACCATTATCAGATACTGAATTTATAATGTCCTCTCCAACAATCAACCCCCTCTCAACCAATGCTTATCATGCGGAAATGCCGACAATATGGAAACGCAATGAATATACTGTATTGAATGTGGATGGTAGAACAACAGCAACCGGTGATATATTTTTAAATGGAGCATCAATAAATTCGGAGGATTCGACTGTCACGATTTATCCATCAACAACCACCAGCCAAATCAATATTGGAAATTCAACAGCAACTACAAATCTTGTCCAAATACAAAAAGATTTCCAAGTTCTGAATGACGCATCTTTCAACAGAAACGCATTTGTCGCCTCCACACTAACCGTATCCGGAAATATCATCGGACTTTCAGACCTTTCACTGAATGGAAGAGCCTATATTCAAAATGACGTGTCCATGAACAGAAACGCATGGCTCGCATCAACCCTAACCGTATCCGGAAATATGATTGGACTATCAGACCTCTCACTGAATGGAAGAGCCTACATTCAAAATGACGTGTCCATGAACCGAAACGCCTGGATTGCCTCCACACTCACAGTATCAGGAAATATGATTGCCATGTCAGACCTCTCTCTAAACGGAAAAGCCTATATTCAAAATGACGTGTCCATGAACCGAAACGCATGGATTGCTTCCACACTAACCGCATCAGGAAATATCATCGGATTATCAGACCTTTCTCTAAACGGAAAAGCCTACATTCAAAATGATGTATCCCTTAATCGAAACGCATGGATTGCATCCACACTAACCGCATCAGGAAATATCATCGGACTTTCAGACCTCTCACTCAATGGAAACGCCTATATTCAAAATGATGTATCTCTTAACAGAAACGCATGGATTGCCTCTACGCTCACAGTATCAGGAAATATCATCGGATTATCAGACATATCACTTAACGGAAGAGCCTACATTCAAAATGACGTATCCATGAACCGAAACGCATGGATCGCATCTACACTCACAGCATCAGGAAATATCATCGGACTTTCAGACATCTCTCTAAACGGAAAAGCCTATATTCAAAATGACGTGTCCATGAACAGAAACGCATGGGTCGCATCAACACTAACCGTATCCGGAAATATGATTGCTTTGTCAGACCTTTCACTCAACGGAAACGCTTATATTCAAAATGATGTGTCCATGAACGCAAATGCATGGATTGCATCCACACTAACCGCATCAGGAAATATCATCGGACTTTCAGACCTTTCACTCAACGGAAACGCTTATATTCAAAATGATGTGTCCATGAACCGAAACGCATGGATTGCCTCCACACTAACCGCATCTGGAAACATAATAGCTCTATCAGACCTCTCACTGAATGGAAGAGCCTATGTTCAAAACGATGTATCCCTCAACAGTAATTTATATGTAAAAAAAGCAACAACGTTTGGAGGGAATGTGACAATTATGCCAGGTGCTTATATATATCAATGGTAAGTGTCTCTCAACATTCAAGTTTAACAAATAAATTAATTTCTCGCATCGACCTTTATTTTTCTTATTGGATATTCGCATGGTTTTTATTCTATTGGTTTGGATTTATAAGATACAATCCAAAATTCGCAATTTTATTCGCAACAATGATGAATATAATTCTAGTAATCTATTTGTTCGTAAAAAAAATAGATTTGAAATACATATCATTATTTATTATTATCCAGATTGTTATCAAATTCATACCTTATATATTCATTCAAAACACCCATATGAAAAAAATAGATTATATAGCAACAATCGTAATATTTATAATTTATAATATATGGGTTCATATAAATAATACAACATTTTATGAAATAATGAATCATGAAATACATACATTTTTACATGAGAAATATGAAACCCCTCTTATGAATATATTTTTATGCGGATTCCAAAAATAAAAATTGTATTCGTAATTTATAAGTACGAATGCAATCATATCCAAATTTTAATCCACCATCTCTCTGGGGAACTTCAACAAATAGAAATAGATTTCAAGGAATAGATATAAGCGGAAGTCTAGATATAAGTGGCGGTCCTTTAACAATTCAAAACAATCAATTTGGAATTTACGAAAATGGTCAACCGCGTCTTCGTATTAATCCATGGACAATTTCAGTAACAAATTATGATCCAAGTGGAAACACATATACATCAGTCGATATAAGCATGAATAAATTAATTCTTATCAAAGACATTAGCGTAAATGTATCGGAATCATTTGGAGTTATTAATGAAAAAACAAAATATATAGGTACAAATGGTGATTATACGAATTTTTCAAGTAATGTCGATATTAGTGGAAACACAAATATAAGAGGTAATTTAACCACGAATTCTTATGCGATTTTTAGTGGAACCGGGGATGCGTCTTTTAACATACCTATCAAAGCAACCTCTGCCACTTTCAATGGACTTATTCAAGCAAAAGCCGATGCATCCTTGAATGGAAACGTCAATATTGGTGGTTTAACAACAATTTCAGGCGACTTGTCTCTCAATCGAAACATAAATATTCAAGGCAATTCAACGATATATGGAGACCAAACAATCAAAGGAAATCTGTTCATTGATGGTAGTTATACATATATAAATACGAATCAACTTCAAGTGATTGACCCAATTATTACAATTAATAAAAATGGATTAACCGTCACAAATCTAGGAGTTGAATTTAATCAAGTAGTGAATCAAATAGAATCTACAACAGGTTATATTAAAAGTGATTCTGTAACCGGTTCCACATTTCTTATCAAAGCCCCGGGTCCTTCATCAACCGAAGGTATAATAGTTCAACAAAATACATCCAATAATACGGTATATATAGAGAATATTGATATTAGTGGAACCACAAGAGCCAATGGAGACATTTCCGCAAATCAAAATGTGCGTATCCAATATGATTTATCAGTCAATCGAAACGCATTTATAAAAGGTGATTTATCGGTGAATCAATTGACCCGAATCCAAGATTTATCAGTAAATCAAAACGCATTTATAAGAGGCGATTTATCGGCCAATGGACAATTCAAAGGAACGACTGCGTCTCTCACAAGTAACCTAACATCAAGCAATGGTGTTCTTCAGTTTTCGAATTCCACTGGAAATTCATGGATAGGTATTGGAACAGGAAATGTTGGTATTAATCAAAATAATCCAAGTGCAAATTTGGATGTTTCAGGAACTGTAAATATAACCTCGAATACAATTGTTGGAGGAGATTTATCCGCAAATCGTAGACTTCTTGTCCAAGGAGATGCCTCATTCAATTCAAATGTCGGAGTGGCATCCGTATTCACCGCATCAGGAAATATTGTTGGGTTATCCGACCTATCACTCAATGGAAGAGCCCTTATCCAAAAAGACGTATCCATGAACGCAAACGCATTTGTCGCGTCCACATTCACCGCATCCGGAAACATAGTGGCTTTATCTGATCTATCCATAAACCAAAGACTTCTTGTTGAAGGAGACGCGTCTTTCAACCGAAACGCATTTGTCACATCGACATTAACAGCATCAGGAAACATAGTGGCGTTATCTGATATTTCCGCGAATAATCGACTTCTTGTTCAAGGAGATGCTTCATTCAATGCAAATGTCGGAGTGGCATCCACATTAACAGCATCAGGAAACATAGTTGCCTTATCGGATATTTCCGCAAATGGTCGACTTCTTGTCCAAGGAGATGCTTCATTCAATGCAAATGTCAGAGTGGCATCGACATTAACAGCATCAGGAAACATAGTGGCCTTATCTGATATTTCCGCAAATGGTCGACTTCTTGTCCAATCCGATGCTTCATTCAATGCAAATGTCAGAGTAGCATCCATATTCACCGCATCAGGAAATATTGTTGCATTATCCGATATTTCCGCAAATGGAAATCTATATCTTCAAAAAGATGCATCTCTCAATGGAGTTGTTAAAATAAATAATACATTTTCACCAACAGACATTGCGTTGGATGTTTCAGGAGGACAAAATATTCGTGGAAACGCATATATACAAAAATTATATTTGGCTTCAACTCCGGCATCTACAGTTCCGACCTCTACAGATTTGTCTGGATTGCAAATTTATTGGGATAATACAAATACTATAAATCGAATTCAAGTCGGTCAATCCTCGGATAGACGTTTAAGAATCGACGCAAGTGCTGTTGGAATTGATATTACACCATCAACAAATGCGGTATTCGAGGTTCTTGGAAATACATTAATTCGAGGTAGCGTCGGTATAATAACTGATGGAGAAACATTACCTGATTATACGAATTTCAAATTAGATATTAGTGGAAATACAATTACGAGAGGTCGCGCGACAATCACAGATTTATCAGTGAACCGAAATCTATATGTCCAATCCGACGCTTCTTTCAATGCAAATGTCAGGGTAGCCTCCGTATTCACCGCATCCGGAAACATAGTGGCGTTATCTGACCTATCCATAAACCAAAGACTTCTTGTTCAAGAAGACGCTTCATTCAATTCAAATGTCAGAGTAGCCTCCGTATTCACCGCATCAGGAAATATTGTTGGGTTATCAGACATATCACTTAATGGAAGAGCTCTTATTCAAAATGATGCATCTTTTAATGCAAATGTCAGAGTGGCATCGACATTCACCGCATCCGGAAACATAGTAGCACTATCAGATATTTCCGCAAACAGAAATATCTATGTTCAAGGAGATGCCTCTTTCAATGGAAATGTAAGAATTAATGGAGGATTTTTATCAGGAGAAAAAATAGTTCAATTGTATGGAGGTCCAATAGGAACTCCAACTACAATTCCAATACAATCAACAACAAGCACATTAAATTACGGATTAAATATAGATACGCGATTTGATACGAGTGGTGGTTTTTCTGCCACTGGAACAACAGTAACAGGTATTCAAAGGGGTCCAATAATTTCAATGGACCGAAGTGGTGCTTATCAATTTTATTGTACTCCTGATGCTTCTGGTATTTATTATAGATACGATTTTTCTTCTAACTCTAATGCAGGTTTTACACCATTTGAAACGACTCCAAATTCAAATAATAGATATAGTACAATGTCATGTACCGCCAATGGAAATTATTTATTTGTTGGATTCAGCAATAATGGAGGTACTGATAGTTCTACGAATATTGTTCGTAAATTTGATGTTTCGACAAAACCGACAACATTACCAGTTGATGTAAGTTTACAATTATATCCATATAGTTCCACCGATTTTATTCGAAATATTTCATCAGATAATACTGGACAAAAAATCGTAATTGGTACAACGAAAGGATTATATATATCAACGGATGGACTAATATCTGTTAATTATGTTACTTTAAACGACCCATCGGCATCACAAATAACAAATCAACCGTCTGGATATTATTCGACTAATATTTATAATACAAAAATAACCCCAGATGGAACAAAAATATTTGCAATATTGAAAAAAAACACAGGAGATTTGTCTTATAATTTATGTTATGGAAATTTTCCATCAGACGGAAGTCTGGTAAACACAAAACTCACCGCAAATCCAACAAGTATGTATTGTCCAATATTTTTAGCAGGAGACGAATCTTCCGGTCCAGGCGCTTGGGCAAAAATGGCAATGTCTGATAATGGAAAGTATATTTATATTGGTTCAAAAACCGGAATTTATCGATCAACCGATGGAGGTCAAACAATAAGTTTCATAGAATTAAGTGGAAACGCGACTACACCAATTAATGTAGTCGCATGTGATTCCACAGGAAAATATGTTACAGCAATTACAACAACATCAACTGATCGATATTCCGCATTTTCTACAAATTATGGATCTACATTTAATTCATTTACTGTGAGTTTAGGTACAATTCGTTTCACTGATATTTTAATAAGTGACATTTCTGCAGTATCTGGATTCATATATGCAATCGCTGGAAATCGAAATCCTGCTAGTGGAAGTGTCCGCACGGAAATATTTAACCCCCAACCTGCTTATAATTATTTCTCTTTTGGGAATTCAACCATCGATGGTCAATATCTGAATCTATTATCATATGATCAGAATAGTAAAAATATTTTGCCTTCAAGTACTACGTTAAATTATGGAGAATCACCAGTTACACAATTAACTATGTCAGATACGAATAATAATGTAAAAATGCGTTGGGATAATCAAGCCGGAAAATGGTATATTCGCAATAATGACCGAGCCCAAATGACCAATAGTACAGTTGATGTTCCTTTTATGATTGGTGGAAATACAATTATAAGAGGCAAAGCAACAACCACAGATTTATCGGTAAATCGAAATATTTATGTACAAGGAGATGCATCTTTCAACGCAAATGTAAGAGTGGCAACTGTATTCACCGCATCCGGGAACATAGTAGCGTTATCGGATATTTCCGCAAATGGTCAACTACTTGTCCAAGGAGATGCCTCTTTGAATGGAAAATTATTAGTCCAATCTGATGCTTCTTTCAATAGTAAAATATCAGTTCAATCTGATGCGTCAATTAATGGAGTTGTTAAAATTAATAATATAAATAACGCAACATTTTCTCTTGATGTTAGTGGAAACACAATTACAAGAGGCAAAACAACAACCACAGATTTATCGGTAAATCGATATTTTTATGTTCAAGGAGATGCTTCATTTAATGGCAAAATAGTGCAGAATTTGTCAGGTACAAATATTCAATTTGGAGACTCAAATACCTACCTAATATCATCAGGACAACATAATGTCGCTATAGGAAAATCAATCATGAATAATATTACGACTGGTGCTTTTAATACATCTGTAGGAAATGCGTCTTTTTCGGCAAGTGTTAGTGGTAGTTACAATTCGAGTTTTGGATATGCATCACTTTTTTCAACTACTACTGGTAATAATAATACAGCATTAGGATTCAACGCCTTATATAACAATACAAATGGTTCAAATAGTACATCAGTCGGTTATCAGTCACTTTTTAGTAATAGAGGAGGAAATACAAATGTCGCAATTGGTTTTCAATCAGGATATTTTGATATAAGTGGAAATAATAATACATATATTGGAACATCATCAGGACCAAGTACAGATAATAGCGCAAATACATATACATATTTAACCTGTATCGGCGCAAGGTCAGGTTCAGACGCTAGTCTTAATGGAAGTAATCGAATTATATTGGGTTCATCGACTGGTTCAGAAGATGTAATTTTGGGAGGTACCGGAAAATTATATACAAGAAGTGGAGCCAATATAGATTTCAGCGGAAATCGAATCATAACAGGAGACATATCTTGTAACCGAAATTTATATGTCCAATCCGATGCCTCTTTGAATGGAAGGTTATTAGTCCAATCTGATGCCTCTTTCAATAGTAAAATATCAGTTCAATCTGATGCGTCAATTAATGGAGTTGTTAAAATAAATAATATAAATAACGCAACATTTTCTCTCGATGTTAGCGGTAGAACACGTATATATGAACCTACTGGCACCGATTCTTCTTCCAATCAAGGCACCTTGGTATTAGAACATGGAGACGCCTCTGGAACATCATCGATTGTATTCAAATCCAAAAATGCGACAGGTAATGACTATGCTTATATCAAATACACTGATAATTTATCAACTAATGCAATTCCATATGTTGCGAATACAAACCCCTTAGAATGTGGAGCATTGATAATTGGTGTAGAAAATGATAATACATCAACAAATATTGACCGAATTTGTATCATGGGTTCAAAATCAGGTCAAGGCCCAATAGGAATTAATAAATTTTATCCAAGTCTCGGATATGCTCTTGATGTCAGCGGTTCTGTGAACGCAACAACTTATAATGCGACCTCTGATTATCGAATTAAAACCAATATAATACCTCTTGAAGAAACTCATGCTTCTGTCGATACACTTCGTCCAGTATCTTATTTTAATACTCTTTCCGCGAAACAAGATTATGGTTTTATTGCGCATGAAGTCGCCGAATATTATCCGTTTTTAGTGAATGGTCAAAGAGATGTTTCTGGTGAATATCAATCTCTCAATTATACTGGAATTATTCCAATTCTTGTCAAAGACCTCAAACAAACAAAACAAGAACTTATGGAAACAAAACAAGAACTTATGGAAACAAAACAAGAACTTATGGAAACAAAACAAGAACTTATGGAAACAAAACAAGAACTTATGGAAACAAAACAAGAATTATCGGACCTTCGTGAGAGATTTTCATCTCTTGAAACCACATTTGCTAATTTCTTATCCAAATAATATCTCTTCCAATATTAATCAATAATCAAATGTCAGATTTTTTCTTAGGTACATCATCACTTTTAACCTCCAATGTTCTCTTAAGTTCTTATCCAATTCTTATCAAAAAATACATAAATGATATTTCTCTCGATACTCAACTTCTAATTCGTGTTATCATGTATATCGCCTTAGCAATTCCTTTTATGATATATGCGGGAGAGGCAAAACACATATTTACATCTCTTATCAGTCCCGGATTCATTGCGATTTCAATCGTAAATCTTATCCATATTTATTCATCCTATGCGGGTTTTGCCATTTTAGATGCGGGTATCTCCATGACTACATTCTATAGTTATCCAATTATTCAAGTATTTCTTTCAAACATTTTCCTTGGTGCTCCCAAAATCACACCAACCATTCTTCTCTCTATGTTTGGTTGTTTTCTAGGTGTTGCTATTTTAAATGCGGATTCTATCCAACGTTTTATACAAGAGAAAACAGAATCCAAAAAATCCAAAGAATTCGAAGGTTATTTATTTATAGGTATTGCGGCACTTACAGAAGCAATCATCAGTGTTTTTTATAAGAAAGCCGACCTTAAAAACGCATTTACTAGTTTATATACATTATATGCTCCCGGACTCATCTTTTTATTGGTTTATTTATTTGCGTTTTCATCCAAAATATCCAAAATATCTCTCCTACCATCCAAAATATCTATCTTACCTATTATTTTTTATAATATGTTAATTGGTGGAATGGGATATATGTTACGATTGTATTCAGTGACAAAAATAGATATGAAATGGTTCAGTGCATTATCGTTTACAAGTGCTGTAAGTGCATTTGCATTAGGAAATTTCTTCTTAGGTGAAGAGATTAAATTACAACATTGGATAGGAACCGCAATTATGTTCCTGTCGATTTATATGATGGGGCAGGGACAATAAATATAAAATCGATAATATAAATCTATAATATAAATAATGGAAACAAAAACTAAAGAAATTCAAGAGATTCCAGAAATAAAAGTGAAATTTCCATTATCGATGGATAATGAAGAACTCGATTTAAAAAAAGTATGGACTTATCTGTTGGATGAGTTTGCCCATTTTGAATCATCTCCCGATTCTCTCATGTTTACAAAAAATTTTGAACTTATAATGGAAACAATGAAATTAAATCGAGAGAATCAATGTGTAATCCAATATTTTCAATTAATTATCGATCGTTATATTGAATTTTTTTCTACACATATAAATAATTCGGATCTATATCCATCCATGTATCGATTATTTTCCTATTTGCCGATTCAAACCTCATTTCTCTTGTTTAGAAATATCAAAACAGGAAAATTAACATCTGAAAATCAAAACATATTCAAAACCGGTCTCTCTGATTGTGATTTTATTTCAATGAATGATTGTGAAAAATTAAAAACAATACTTAGTAAAATCGAATAATTCCTTTTAACAAGTATTCACAGGACGACTTGCGGTGGGCGCTTTTCTATCATCAACAAATTCCTGGTCTGTTGTTATACAACAAACCATTCGTTTATTCAAATTATACATATATTCAGAGGAAGGAATCGCTCCACCTCCATCCATGAGAGCATCTGGTTTCACAATTGTAGTATCAGTCATACGTTTCAATCGAGAGAATAAATATGTATTTTTCACGGCAGCCATAAGTTGTCCCCGACAAGTATTTTGTCGGGCATCCGCATAAGCACGTTTCTCGGTATATGTGTTTTTATTGATTTCATATATACCCAAATAGGCTCCTGTACTACTTTTCAAAATGAATTGAATACGATTACTTAAACGAATAATATCGAGGTCAGAAGGAGGTGTATTATAACTAGTAAAATAATATTGAATCGCGAAAGAGGTATAACTAATTGGACCATTCGCATAGAAAGTTTGCACGGTTTTGGTTCCGTTTCCAGAAACACGCATTAACAAATACTCAAGAGTAGAACCATTTACATAATTTAATACATACGGTTGATAAACATCAGTAATTGCTCCCACAAAAGACACATAACTATTTATAATAGTATCTTCATTAGGTTCAATAATACCAGTATTATTCATTGTTAATTTTACAAAATAAGGTTGATAACTGGCACCACTGTCACCTAATACAAAATACATATAGATTTTACCAGTGGGTGAATAAGTATTGTCAAAATAAACCTCTCCTAATAAATACGCAGTTCCTACGAAATCATTGAATCCTTGAGTAGATAATTGTTGATTTCCGTTTCCAGTATTAAATTCAGCATTAAAATTAAAAAGTGTTCCATTATATAGAGTTCCAGCAGAATAATAGACTTGTTTCATGTTAACGAGGCCAGTTCCATCGCTTTCCATGATTATCATACGGCCGGTATAATCGAATTTTATAGTAGGTAAAACGGTTGTATTATTCGCTCCAACTCCCGTTGCACTTTGTGTCAGTAAATCGAGAGAGGTTTTAATGACGGTTCGACTGCTGGCGGTTACAGAATTCACATAAAACAAATAATTGGAAGAATCCTTATACCAGAAATAAACATTTTTATAATCAGTTGTATAGAGACTAAAATTCACACTACCGGTAGTTGGTTGTGAATAACTTGCGGACACATTCGGGTCACCATTCAAAACCACAATTTTTCCATATCCCAATGAATTGATAAATAATAATACTGCTTGTATGGATGAATAAGAGCGCATAACGGGATAAATGGCATAAAGTGAATAACCGGCACTAATAATGCCGGATAAATTCGAAATTGTGGTCAAATCAACTGTCAAGATTGTACCAGTTATAAAATCAGTATAATAGAGCACCGTTTTATTACTATCCAGGACATAAGCAAATTGTTTATAAGCAACAGTAAGTCCATTTGTATTGGTAAATGGAACAATGCCAGCAACATTGAAATTGAGAGCATTATTTCCGATGGAATCATAAGTCGATGGAATGCCGGCGGAAGGTGTAACTAATACAGATTCGATGATATTGAAAGAGGCATCATAATAAAGTCCATCATTTGTACAGCGGTTAATATCAATGACAGTTTTTTTAGAGAGGCGTTCGATAAAATTACTTTGATAAGTAAGACTAACCGTATTTGATTTGTCAACAATTGGATGTTGGTCGACTCGAGTTTCTAGTTTTCCAATATTTGATAATGTGGATGTTTTAATTTTGCTTGTGTCTTCTAAATAAAGCATGTTAGAGGGAGTAATAATTTGTACATGAGCGGGATTCCAATTTTTTCCTCCGTAATTAATAGGAGCTCCATTACGATAAGGAGTATGAATAAGACTACGTCCAAGAGAAGTCTGACCAATATAACCAATATTACGACGACCTCCATTAATTGAAAAAGTACCTTTATGACTCAAATTGCCGACTAATTCGGCTTTTCTTTTCATGGCAACGATAGACATAATAATACTTTATACGACTATAAAAATACTTATCCAAATCCATGACCTTTTGGATATAATAGTTTTTGGATTTGTTCATATGTTTTTTTACGGTCATGAACTAAATTACTTGCGAAAGTGCGTATATCTTGTGGTAGATTTCCTCCATTGTTTTCTAATAATTGTTTTGAAATCAAGAGGTCATTCGAAACCGATTCCGAGAGTTGTTTTAAATAATCCGCCCCCTCAATTCTCCATTGTATCTTATAAGAATTTGAGAAAAAATAAATAGCAATGAAAAGAACAATATAGTAATAAAGAGAAATATCATTGCGATATAAATCATAAATAAATACTTCTAAAAATCCCATAATACATGCGACAAATGCGGATAAATAGAATTTTCCAAGATTATAAGTGATTTTACCGGTTGTTATATCATTCGACGGTGTGTTTTTATTTTTACGAAGATGATAATCAGTATAAGAGAAATCGGAACGAATAAAACTGAGAATCCAAAACTGAACAATAAAAGAAACAATCATAGTGAGAGATAAATAAGTGAATAATCGCATAATTTGTTTCTATAACAAAGTATGAGAGATAAAAACCAGTAGAGTTATTTTTCCAAGTGTTTCCGAATAATTGAATACCATTCTGATGGATGTTTCTGAAATAATTGATTTTCATAGATATCGACTGTTTTCCGACATTCTTCTGTGTTTTCATTAAAATAAATACAACTTGTATATTGATTGAAAAACAATTTTAATTCTTCTAATTCATGTTTGTTATGTTTCTTATTCGTTTCGGAATTCATGCGTATAAAAATATATAAATATTTATGTTTTATTTTTATATAAATGCAAACGATTATTCAAAAGTTTCGAACTTTATGTAATACTGAATCCGATATTAATGAACATCTTCCAACCTTATATAGATATGCAAAACAATGTGATTCTGCTATTGAATTAGGAGTTCGAGGTTGTATTTCAAGTTGGGCAATTCTAGCCGGAATTCTAGAGAAAAAAGGCTCTTCACAACCAAAACGTATTTTATTAAATGATAATCGAGAATGTGATGTACAAGAGATTGAAGATACTGTGAAACAATTAAACAAAGACCGACTCATGGTACAAATGCGTGTGGAATGGAACAATGATTTGGCTCTTTCCTTTGAACCGGGAGAAATGTATGACCTTGTTTTTATTGATACTTGGCATGTATATGGACAAATTAAACGTGAACTCAATAAATTTGCTCCAATATGCTCGAAATATATTATTATGCATGATACAACGATTGATGAAGTTCAAGGAGAAACAATTCGAAATTGTGGATATAATATACAACAAGCATTTAATGAAGCAACGCGTTTATCTGTAGAAACCGGAATTCCAAGAGAAGAAATTATGAAAGGAATGTGGTATGGAATTCAAGAATTTTTAGCCGAACATCCAGAATGGTATATCAAAGACCGTTATTTTAATAATAATGGACTTACTGTTCTTGCAAGAAGATAACCCCCCAAGTCTAATATTTTATGATATGTTACTATATTAACAAGTTAATAACATGTCCAGATCATTAAGAACAAAAACAAGTGGTGTTATGAACACACAATTAACTTATCAAAATCAATTATCAAATATATTAAGTCCTAGAACCATTGGAACCAATGGTGCTCCAGTATCTATTGGTGGTGGAGGTGGCGGAGGTGGTGGAGATACTGGACCCGCTGGTCCTGCCGGTCCTACCGGACCTACTGGACAACAAGGTAGCCAAGGTGTTACTGGACCTACTGGACAACAAGGTAGTCAAGGACCCACTGGACCTACTGGTCCTACTGGACAACAAGGTTCTCAAGGTGTTACTGGACCTACTGGACAACAAGGCATTCAAGGCATTCAAGGCATTCAAGGCATTCAAGGCATTCAAGGTATCCAGGGAAATCAAGGCGTTACAGGACCTACTGGACAACAAGGTATCCAAGGACCTACTGGACAACAAGGCATTCAGGGAACTCAAGGTGTTACTGGTCCTACTGGACAACAAGGTATTCAAGGACCTACTGGACAACAAGGAGACCAAGGTATCCAAGGCGTTACTGGACCTACTGGTCCTACTGGACAACAAGGTATTCAAGGACCTACTGGACAACAAGGAGACCAAGGTATCCAAGGTGTTACTGGACCTACTGGAAATACTGGCCCTACTGGACAACAAGGTATTCAAGGACCTACTGGAACTCAAGGTATCCAAGGACCTACTGGAGCAGCAGGTTCATTAAATACTGATAATGTGACATTAACGGGAACACTTCGCGTTCCAAGTTCGATTATGAGTGATTATTTGGTTGTCGGAAAATCCGCTGTTACAAATTCATCTTATATTATTGATGTTAGTGGTATCCTTA
>Ga0255211_1000382_pt1 | contig 16230 bp, 17 predicted proteins | sample Miss_Yuk_RepB_8d_FD_183036 | JGI IMG/M metagenome (GOLD analysis project Ga0255211, IMG submission 183036) | Freshwater microbial communities from Mississippi River, Louisiana, United States - Miss_Yuk_RepB_8d | ecosystem: Environmental > Aquatic > Freshwater > River | place: USA: Louisiana...
GGTCAACATCCCCATCGTCTGCGCGGGCGCCTATGTGACGCCCGGTGACGTGATCGTGGCCGACGACGACGGCGTGGTCTGCGTGCCCAAGGCGCTGGCTGCGAAGACGCTGGCTACTGCACTGGCCCGCGAAGCCAACGAAGGCGAAAAACGCGACAAACTGGCCAGCGGCGTGCTGGGTCTGGACATGTACAAGATGCGCGAGCCGCTGGCGGCTGCAGGCCTCAAATACATCGACTGAAACGAGCAGGGCTTGTAGGAGGCCGTCTCTGCGGCCGAACGCGGATCCTGGGCATTACACATTCGCGCGCGGGGGCGCGCTCCTACAAAAAAGACATGGAGCAAGGCATGAGCAAACCCACAACAGGTGACTTCACCAAAACCGCTGGCTGGCTCGACTGGTACAGCGGTCCCAGCAAACCCCAATTCAAGCTGCCCGCAGGCGCGGTGGACGCCCACTGCCATGTGTTTGGCCCGGGCGCGGAGTTCCCCTACGCGCCCGAGCGCAAGTACACGCCTTGTGATGCCAGCAAGCAGCAGCTGTTTGCGCTGCGCGACCACCTGGGCTTTGCCCGCAACGTGATCGTGCAGGCCACCTGCCACGGCGCCGACAACCGTGCCATGGTGGATGCCTGCCTCTCCAGTGGCGGCAAGGCCCGCGGTGTGGCCACGGTGCGCCGCAGCGTGACCGACGAGGAAATCCAGGCCATGCACGACGCCGGTGTGCGCGGCGTGCGCTTCAACTTCGTCAAGCGCCTGGTGGACTTCACGCCCAAGGACGAGTTGATGGAAATCGCCGGCCGAATCGCCAAGTGGGGCTGGCATGTGGTGATCTATTTCGAAGCGGTGGACCTGCCCGAGCTGTGGGACTTCTTCACCGCGCTGCCCACCACCGTGGTGGTGGACCACATGGGCCGCCCCGACGTGAGCAAGCCGATCGACGGCCCCGAGTTCCAGCTCTTCCTCAAGTTCATGCGCGAGCACAAGAACGTGTGGAGCAAGGTGAGTTGCCCCGAGCGCCTGTCGGTGACCGGCCCCAAGGCGCTGAACGGCGAGCAGGCCGCCTACAAGGACGTGGTGCCGTTTGCCCGTCGCGTCGTCGAGGAATTCCCCGACCGTGTGCTCTGGGGCACCGACTGGCCGCACCCCAACCTGAAAGACCACATGCCCGACGATGGCCTGTTGGTGGACTTCATTCCGCACATCGCCCCCACGGCCGAACTGCAGCAGAAGCTGCTGGTGGACAACCCGATGCGGCTGTACTGGCCGGAAGAGGTGGCTTGATCCTGAACCTGTGGGAGCGAGCCCCTGCTCGCGAATGCTTCGGCCGCAGGGGCGGCCTCCTACAAACACCAGTCTGAACGGAGAGTTTCAAGATGGCATTAGACAAACCCTATCAGGACGTGCCCGGCACGATCATTTTTGACGCCGAGCAGAGCCGCAAAGGCTACTGGCTCAACCAGTTCTGCATGTCGCTGATGAAGGCCGAGAACCGTGAGCGCTTCAAGGCCAACGAACGCGCCTATCTGGACGAGTGGGCCATGACCGAAGAGCAGAAGCAGGCCGTGCTGGCGCGCGACCTGAACTGGTGCATGCGCACCGGCGGCAACATTTACTTTCTGGCCAAGATCGGCGCCACCGACGGCAAGAGCTTTCAGCAGATGGCCGGCTCCATGACGGGCATGACCGAAGAGGAATACCGCAACATGATGCTCAAGGGCGGCCGCAGCGTTGAAGGCAACCGTTACATCGGCGAGAACGGCGACGCGCAGGCACAAAACCAGCCCCAGGGCGCAGCCGGCAAAGCCGCAAAGAAAGGCAACTGAACATGGCACGCATCACCGCATCCGTCTACACCTCGCATGTGCCCGCCATCGGCGCGGCCATGGACCTGGGCAAGACCCACGAAGACTACTGGAAGCCGCTGTTTGCAGGCTACGACTTCTCCAAACAATGGATGAAGGACAACAAGCCGGACGTGATCTTTCTGGTCTACAACGACCATGCCACCGCTTTCAGTCTGGACATGATCCCGACCTTCGCCATTGGCACCGCTGCCGAATACAAGCCGGCCGACGAGGGCTGGGGCCCGCGTCCGGTACCTGTGGTCAAGGGCCATCCGGAGCTGGCCTCGCACATCGCGCAAAGCGTGATCCAGCAGGACTTTGACCTGACCATCGTCAACAAGATGGACGTGGACCACGGTCTGACGGTGCCATTGAGCCTGATGTGTGGCGAGCTGGACCCGGTGAAAGACGCCTGGCCCTGCCCGGTGATCCCGTTTGCCGTGAACGTGGTGCAGTACCCCGTGCCCAGTGGCCAGCGCTGCTTCAACCTGGGCCAGGCCATCCGCAAGGCGGTGGAGAGCTATGACGAGGACCTGAACGTGCACATCTGGGGCACGGGCGGCATGAGCCACCAGCTGCAGGGCGCACGCGCTGGCCTGATCAACCGTGAATGGGACAACGCCTGGCTGGACAAGTTGATCAACGATCCCGTGGCCTGCGCCCAGGTGCCGCACATCGACTACGTGCGCGAAGCCGGCAGCGAAGGCATCGAGCTGGTGATGTGGCTGATCGCCCGTGGCGCCATGAGCGACATCAGTAACGGCCAGGTGACGGGCAAGGCGCCCAAGGTGGCTCACCGCTTCTACCATGTGCCTGCCAGCAACACGGCAGTCGGCCACGCCATCCTCGAAAACACCTGACCCTTTGTAGGAGGCCGCCCCCGCGGCCGAATGCGCAAGTACCCGTCAGATCCATTCGGCCGCAGGGGCGGCCTCCTACTGCAACCCGACAAGGAGAACCTCATGAGCAAAACCATCAAAGTCGCACTCGCCGGCGCTGGCGCCTTCGGCATCAAGCACCTGGACGGCATCAAGAACATCGACGGCGTGGAAGTCGTCTCGCTGATCAGCCGCGATCTGGCCAAGACCCAGGAAGTCGCCGACAAATACGGCATCCAGCACGTCACCACTGATCTGGCCGACAGCCTGGCCCTGCCCGAGGTCGATGCCGTGATCCTGTGCACCCCCACGCAGATGCACGCCAGCCAGGCGATCGCCTGCATGAAGGCGGGCAAGCATGTTCAGGTCGAGATCCCGATGTGCGACATCCTCAAGGAGGGTGAAGAAGTCCTGAAGGTGCAAAAGGAAACCGGTCTGGTGGCCATGGTGGGCCACACCCGCCGCTTCAACCCCAGCCACCAGTGGGTGCACAAGAAGATCACCGCCGGTGAGTTCAACATCCAGCAGATGGATGTGCAGACCTACTTCTTCCGCCGCACCAACATGAACGCGCTGGGCCAGCCCCGCAGCTGGACCGACCACCTGCTGTGGCACCACGCCGCCCACACCGTGGACCTGTTCGCCTACCAGTGCGGCAGCCCCATCGTCCAGGCCAACGCCATCCAGGGCCCGATCCACCCGACGCTGGGCATCGCCATGGACATGAGCATCCAGCTCAAGGCCGCCAACGGCGCGATCTGCACGCTCAGCCTGTCGTTCAACAACGACGGCCCGCTGGGCACCTTCTTCCGCTACATCGGCGACACCGGCACTTACATCGCCCGCTACGACGACCTGTTCAACGGCAAGGAAGAAAAGATCGACGTGTCCAAGGTTGATGTGAGCATGAACGGCATCGAGCTGCAGGACCGCGAGTTCTTCGCCGCCATCCGCGAAGGCCGCGAGCCCAATTCCAGCGTGGCCCAGGTGCTGCCCTGCTACCAGGTGCTGCACCAGCTGGAGCAGCAGCTGGGCGGCTGATGGCAGGACCTGCGCGGTAAACTCTGCGCGAGCCGAACGGACAGGCCAGGCCTGTCCCATCTGGGGGCTTCGGCCCCCTTATTGCTTTCAGAATTTCCCATGACAGACCGCTACGCCGTGATCGGCAACCCCATTGAACAGAGCAAGTCCCCGCTGATCCACACCGCGTTTGCGCAGGTGACCGCACAGGACATGGAATACACCAAAGTGCTGGGGCCGGTCGGCGGGTTTGCCGGCGCGGTGGATGCTTTTCGGGCGGCAGGTGGCAAAGGCATGAACGTGACTGCGCCTTTCAAGCTGGACGCTTTTGCCTATGCCACCGATCTGGCGCCCAGCGCGCAGATGGCCGGTGCCGTGAACGCCATGAAGTTCGAAGGCGGGCGTGTGTATGCTGAAAATTTTGATGGCGTAGGCCTGGTGCGCGACGTGGTGCACAACCTGGGCTGCCCACTCCAGGGCCGGCGCGTGCTGGTGCTGGGGGCCGGAGGGGCCACGCGCGGTGCGCTGCTGCCGTTCCTGGCCGAGCAGCCAGCCAAGCTGGTGATCGTCAACCGAACGGTGGCCAAGGCCGAAGAGCTGGCGGCGCTGGGCCGCCAGCACCAGAGCGGCAATGTGCCGGTGCAGGGCCTGGGCTACGACCAGCTGCAGGGCAGGCAGTTCGATGTGGTGTTCAACGCGACTTCTGCCAGCCTGACGGCGCAGCTGCCGCCCTTGCCGTCTTCGGTGTTCGCCCCTGGCGCACTGGCCTACGAGCTGGCCTATGGCAAGGGCCTGACGCCCTTTCTCCAGCTGGCAAAGCAGGCGGGCGTCACCCGTCTGGCTGACGGCGTGGGCATGCTGGCTGAGCAGGCGGCCGAGGCGTTCCTGTGGTGGCGTGGCGTGCGTCCTGACACGCAGGGCGTGATCCGCCAGCTGACCGTCCCGCTGGTCTGAGCCAGCGGCCAGGGCGGGGCGCCACTGGCCTGCGCACAAAACCGCGGGTAATTCCCATCACTGTCCGGGGGGCGTGTGTTCGTATACTTCGTGTATGAACCAGTTAGTACATTCGGAAGCGATCGCAAGGGACGATGAATCCGCAGGCCGGGAAGGGCGCACCAATGACCCGGCGCGCACCATGGCCGAAATCCTGGAAGTGGCGACCCACGAGTTTGCCGACAAAGGCCTGGCGGGCGCGCGCATCGACGAGATTGCGGCGGCCACGCGCACCAGCAAGCGGATGATCTACTACTACTTCGGCAGCAAGGACGGGCTGTACCTGGCTGTGCTCGAAGAGGCGTATCGCCGCATGCGCAGCATCGAGGCCGATCTGCACCTGGACGATCTGGCGCCCGCGGCGGCCCTGCGGCGGCTGGTCGAGTTCACCTATGACCACCACCGCGACAACGAGGATTTCATACGCCTGGTGATGAGCGAGAACATCCACCGTGCCGAGTACCTGCGTCAGAGCAAGGGCATCCGCCAGCTCAACGTCAAGGCGATCGATTCCATTCGCGGTCTGTACGACCGTGGGGTGGTGCAGGGGGTGTTCCGTCCTGGTCTGGATCCGTTGGACATCCATGCCGTGATCTCCGCCCTGACCGTTTTCAACGTGTCCAATCGCTACACCTTCGGCACGATTTTTGATCGTGATGACCCGAAAACCAAGGCCGAAACGCTTCAGCGCGAGCACGTCGTGCAGCTGCTGTTGCGCTTCGTTGGATATGCCAAAAATGAATAACAGCTAGGCGGCTCTGATCCTGCCGGATAAGGGTAACTACTCGATTTCGAATACTAACCAGTTCGTACATTACAGACATTCCCTACCGGAGTCGATGCATGCTCAAAAAATTCATAGATGGTTATTGCCATGTCCTCAACGGACTGATCGCGGCATGCCTTGCGGTCATGGTGGTGCTGGTGTTCGGCAATGTGTTCATGCGCTATGCATTGAATTCGGGGATCACTTTGTCCGAGGAGCTGTCGCGCTGGCTGTTTGTTTGGATGATTTTTCTGGGCGCCATCGTTGCACTCAAAGAGCATGGTCATCTGGGCACCGACATGCTGGTGGGCCGTTTGGGTGCTGCGGGCAAGAAGATCTGTTTCTTGCTGTCCCACGGTTTGATGCTGTGGATCTGCTACCTGCTGTTCGCTGGGTCTTATGCCCAGGCGGTGATCAATCTGGATTCCACCAGCGCTGTGATGGAAGTTTCAATGAGCTGGCTTTACTTGCCTGGGATGCTCTTTGCCATCCTGGGCGGATTGATCATCCTGACCGAACTGTTGCGTCTGCTGGGTGGCAAGTTGCGGGACGATGAATTGGTGACCATTCAGGAGTCCGAAGAAACGCCACATGGTGGCGATCAGAACAAGGTCTGAGGGGAGCAAAGAGATGACGATCACGATTTTTCTGGTGTCCCTGATTGGGGCCATGGCATTGGGTGTTCCGATCGCGTTTTCGCTGCTGGTGTGCGGGGTGGCGCTGATGTGGCACATGGACATGTTTGACGCACAGATCCTGGCCCAGAACCTGATGGAAGGTGCCAACAGTTTTCCCTTGCTGGCGGTGCCCTTTTTCATGCTGGCTGGAGAAGTGATGAATGCGGGTGGCCTCTCGCGCCGCATCGTGAACTTTGCGATGGCCCTGGTGGGGCACATCAAGGGTGGACTGGGTTATGTGACCATCATGGCGGCCGTGATCATGGCTGCCCTGTCGGGATCGGCCGTGGCCGACGCAGCAGCGCTGGCCGCCTTGCTCATGCCCATGATGGTCGCGGCAGGGCATGACAAGGCCCGCTCGGCAGGACTGATCGCTTCGGCTGGCATCATCGCCCCGGTGATACCCCCCTCCATTGGCTTCGTGATTTTTGGCGTAGCAGGCAATGTGTCCATTTCCAAGCTGTTCATGGCGGGCATCGTGCCCGGCATGATGCTGGGGGTGGCCTTGTGGGTGACCTGGTGGTGGCTGGCCCGCCGGGAGGTGGTGCAGGTGCCGCCTCGCAAGTCCACCGGCGAAATCCTGCTGGCCCTGCGTGAAGCCACCTGGGCCTTGGTGTTGCCGGTGATCGTGGTGTTCGGCCTGAAGTTTGGCGTGTTCACGCCCACTGAGGCGGCCGTTGTCGCGGCCGTGTATGCCTTGCTGGTGTCCACCCTGGTCTACCGTGAGCTCAACCTGCGCAGCCTGGTGCCTTTGTTTGTCGCTTCGGCCAAGACCAGTGCGGTGGTGATGTTCCTGGTGGCGGCCGCCATGGTGTCGGCCTGGCTGATCACAGTGGCCAACCTGCCGGGTGAGCTGGTGGCGCTGCTGCAGCCGCTGCTCGACAGCCCTCGCCTCTTGATGCTGACCATCATGGTGATCACCATGGTGGTGGGCACCGCCCTGGACATGACGCCGACGATCCTGCTGCTCACACCGGTGCTGATGCCCGTGGTCAAGGCTGCGGGCATCGATCCGGTGTATTTCGGCGTGCTTTTCATCATCAACAACGCGATCGGCTTGATCACGCCCCCTGTGGGCACAGTGCTCAATGCAGTGGCCGGCGCGGGTCGGGTCAGCATGGACGAGGTGACCAAAGGGGTGCTGCCCTTCATGGTGGCCCAGTTCCTCATCATGTTTGCCATGGTGGCTTTCCCTCAGCTGGTGATGGTGCCGGCGCGCTGGTTCTATTGATTTCATCTGCTGTCATCCGTTCGGGTACGCCGGATGTCAGCAGTTCTGGTTGGCGTACGTCCTTCATTTCGGAGACAAGCATGAAACGCATCTTCATCAAGACCCTGATCGCTTCCGTGGCCCTGGCCGCTGCCGGCGTGTCGATGGCGCAGGACAAGACCATCAAGTTCGCCACCCAGAACCCCAAGGGTCACCCCATCGTGCTGGGCATGGAGAAATTCAAAGAAGTCGTCGAATCCAAGTCCGGCGGCAAGATCAAGGTCAACCTGTTCCCTGGCGGCACGCTGGGCAGCGACCAGGCCAACGTGTCTGCCATGCAAGGCGGTACCCTGGAGATGGTGTCCATGAACTCCGGCATCCTGGCTTCGCAAGTCAAAGAATTTGCCATCTTTGACTTCCCCTTCATGTTCCCCAACGAAGCCGTGGCCGATGCCGTGGTCGATGGCCCCTTCGGCCAGAAGATGCACGCCAAGCTGCAGGACAAAGGTTTGATCGGTCTGGGCTACTACGAACTGGGTTTCCGCCAGATCACCAACAGCAAGCGCGCTGTGACCAAGGTGGAAGACCTCGAAGGCCTCAAGCTGCGTGTGATTCCCAACCCGATCAACGTGGACTGGGTCAAGGCCCTGGGTGCCAACCCCACACCGCTGCCTTTCCCCGAGGTGTATTCCGCGCTGGAGCAGAAGGCGATCGATGGTCAGGAAAACCCGATCACCGTCATCAACGCCAACAAGTTCTACGAAGTGCAAAAGCACGTCGTGATCTCCAACCACCAGTACAACCCGCAGTCGGTGCTGATCAGCAAAAAATTCTGGGACGGTCTGAATGCCGACCAGAAGAAAATCGTGTCTGAGGCGGTGGCCGCTTCGGCCAAGTACCAGCGTGAGCAGGCCCGTGGCCTGGTGGCATCGGCCCTGGACAACATGAAGAAGAACGGCATGCAGGTGTCCCAGTTCTCCGACGCCGAACTGGCCAAGCTGCGCGACAAGCTGCGGCCGGTGACCGCCAAGTACGGCGTGACTGTGGGCCAGGACCTGGTCAAGGAACTGCAGGCCGACATCGAAAAGGCCGCTGGCAAGAAGACAGGCAAGTGAAGTTCGGGCTACAGCCCTGAACCCCACCCCGGCGCCGGGGCAATTGCCCCGGCGTTTTATTCCCATTTTCAGACGCCTGCCATGATCAACGGCAACACCGAAATCATCGCCCACATCGGCTACCCGACGCACACCTTCAAGTCGCCGATGATCTACAACCCGTATTTCGAAGAGGCGGGCATCAATGCCGTGGTCGTACCCATGGGCTGCAAGAGCGAGCATTTCCCGAGTTTCCTGAAAGCGGTGTTCTCGCTGGAGAACACCCGTGGCGCCCTCATCACCATGCCACACAAGGTCTCGGTGGTGGGACTGCTCGATGAAGTCACGCCCACGGTGCGCGTGGCTGGGGCCTGCAATGCGGTCAAGCAATTGCCTGATGGTCGCCTGGTGGGAGACATGTTCGATGGCGCCGGCTTTGTGCGCGGCGTGCAGCGCAAAGGCTTTGACCTGAGCGGCAAGCGCGTGCTGGTGGTGGGCACCGGCGGCGTGGGCAGCGCGATTGCGGCCTCGCTGGCGGGCGCAGGCATCGCCGCCATCAGCCTCTTTGATGTGAACACCGCAGGCTGCCAGGCGCTGGCCCAGCGCCTGAAAGACAACTGCCCCCAGATCGAAGTGCAGACCGGCTCCAACGATCCGGCAGGCCACGACCTGGTGGTCAACGCCACGCCCATGGGCATGAACGAAGGCGATCCGCTGCCCATGGATGTGTCGCGCCTGTCGCCCGACACCTTTGTGGGCGAAGTGGTGATGAAGGCCGAGACCACGGCTTTTCTGGCCGCTGCGCAACAGCGCGGCTGCCGCACCCTGGTCGGCACCGACATGCTGTTCGAGCAGATCCCGGCCTATCTGGAATACTTTGGCCTGCCCAGTACCACGGCCGAAGAACTGCGCCGCGTGGCTCAGCTGAGTTATTGAAAAGGAGCTCGCCATGAACCTGCGCCCAGTCCACCGCGAAGACGTGCCCGAAATGCCCAACCGCTTGGGCATTGCGGGCATCGAGTTCATTGAATTTGCCACCAGCCGCCCGCAGGCGCTGGGCCAGGTGCTGGAGAACATGGGCTTCCGTCCGGTGGCCCGCCACCGCTCGCGCGAGGTCACACTCTACCGCCAGGGCGACATGAACCTGGTGGTCAACGCCAACCCCGACGATGCGCGCGTGAGCGGCACTGTCGATGGCCAGCCCGTGATTTCTGCCGTGGCTTTCCGCGTGCAGGACGCCCTCAAGGCCCACACCCGTTGCCTGGAACTCGGCGCCTGGGGCGTGCCCAGCCAGGCCCAGGCCATGGAGCTGCACATCCCGGCCATCCACGGCCCCGGTCGCAGCCGCTTTTATTTTGTGGACCGTTGGCAAGAATTCTCGATCTACGACATCGACTTCAAGCCCATCCCCACGGTGGACCAGCACCCGAGCGCACTGTCGGGCATGAGCTACTTCGGCGTGGTGCAGTACATCGGCGCAGGCCGCAGTGCCGACTGGCTCACCTATTACGAGCACATGTTCGACTTTGTCTCGATCCCGGACGAAGAGCGCTTTGGCATCCTGCCCAAAGGCAAGCTCATGAAGAGCCCCTGCGGCAGCTTTTTGTGGCAGCTGATCGAACCCGAACCCTGGATGGAGTCGGGCGATGATGGCCCCGAGTGCCTCAAACGCATCGGCTTTGGCGTGTCCGACGTGGGCGAGGCCGTCAAGGCGCTCAAGGCGCACGGTGTGGAGTTTGTCGAATCCACCCAGTTGCACCCCGAAGACCGTGGCGCGCTCACGCGCAGCGTGCTGGGCTCGGTGGCGTTTGAACTCGTGCACAAATAAGCAAGGAGCATGAAATGAACATGCTCGACGGCTACGGGATGGACACCATCACCCTGGCGGGCTCGCTCGAAGCGAAGCTGGCCGCCATGAAGCGCGCGGGTTTCTCGCAGGTCATGCTGATGGCGCGCGACCTCGTCACGCACCCCGGCGGCGTGCCGGCTGCTGTGCAGGCCGTGCAGGACAGTGGTCTTCGACCCACCGGCTTTCAGGTGTTGCGCGACTTTGAAGGCCTGTCGGGCCACCTGCACAGCTACAAGGTCGACATCGCCAAGTCCATGCTGGAGATGTGCGCGGCCACCGGCAGCAAGGTGCTGCTGGCCTGCTCGTCCACCTCGCGCCACGCCACGCAGGACCTCGACGCGATTGCAGCCGACCTGCAAAAACTCGCTATGCTGGCGCTGCCCCTGGGCATCAAGGTGGCTTACGAGGCGCTGTCCTGGGGCCGCACCGTCAACGAATTTCCGATGAGCTGGGATGTGGTGTGCCGCGCCGACTGTCCCAATCTGGGCATTGGCCTGGATTCCTTCCACATCTTTGCCGCCAAGACCTCGCTGGACGCCATCGAAGAACTCGACCCCGAAAAAATCTTCCTGGTGCAGCTGTCGGACTTCATGTGGCAGGAAACGCCCACCTTTGAAGAACGCATGACCACCGCCCGCACCTTCCGCGTGTTTCCGGGCGAGGGCGTGCACAGCGAGCAACTGGCCAACCTGGTCATGCGCCTGGACCGCATCGGCTACCGGGGCGACTACAGCTTTGAAGTCTTCAACGACGACTACCAGCAACTGCCGCTTCATACTGTGGCCGAGCGTGCCCGCCGCAGTGCCGTGTGGCTGCACGAAAACGTGCTGCACCGCTCGGCGCCGCTGCCCGGCTGGACGCGCCAGCGGGCCTGATCTCGCCAGCGCATGCCGATGCCTCTTTTGCGTTTGCCTGCCAGTGCCGAGCGCGTGCGGGCGGTGCTGGGGGCTGTGCTGGGTGTGTTGTTTGCCGCAGGCGTCAGCCTGTGGATCAGCCCTGAACCGGCGCTCTGGCTGATCGCGCCGATTGGCGCCAGCGCGGTGCTGGCAGGCGTGGTCTACAACAGCCTGAGCGGCCACCGCTACCCGCACCGCGTGGTGCCTGGCGCCATGCCGGACGAGGGACAAGGCGTGCGCGTGTCGGCACACGACCTGCGCACCGCCATGCGCGAATACGACGAAGTGCTGGACATTGCGCCCGACGAACTCGCCCGCTTGCTGCGCCGGGCCGAAGGTGCGGCCCATGACCGCCTGTGGGGCAGCCTGATGTGCCGCGACATCATGACGCCAGACCCGGTCCCGGTGGATTTCAAGGCCCCCCTGGCGCAGGCCTGGCGCACCATGCAGCACATGCAGATCAAGGCGCTGCCGGTGGTGGACATGCACCGTCAGGTCACCGGCATCCTGACCCAGGGCGATCTGGTGCGCGCGCTGGGCCGGGTGATCCGCGAATAAGCCGAACGCTGTCTGCCGTCAGTTGCCAAACCGCATGCCGATGCGGCCCAGCGCGCCGAAGTCGGCCTGCACCGTGTCACCCTCCTGCAGTTCCAGCGGCACCATGCAGGTGCCGGTGGTGACGAACTGACCGGCCTGCAGGCCGATGCCCAAACCCGAGAGTTCATTGACCAGCCAGGTCAGCGCCAGGCGCGGATCGCCCAGCACCGCAGCGCCACTGCCTTGCCGCTCCCAATGCGGGCCATCGCGGTGCGTCACACGCGCAGACACCGGGTGCGTGGCCAAGTCAAGCGCTCGCCAGCCATCGGGCGCTGCTGTGCCCAGCATGAACTGGTGCGCACAGGCGTTGTCGGCCAGCAGCTGCGCTTCGCCCGCTGCAGTGAACTCGGCAAAACGCGAGTTGGGGATTTCGATGGCAGGGTGCAGGCTGGCGACGGCCTGCATCACCTCGTCCACCGCATAGGCCTTGCTGCGTGCAGGCAGGTCGCAGGCGAACACAAAAGCCATTTCGGTTTCGGCCACCTTCATGCGGTTGCCCTGGGGTGGCACCGTGGCACCGGGCTCCAGCATCTGCCCCGACAGAATGCGACCGGCCAGCGGGCCGCTGACGTTGATGTGGCTTTGGCCTGCCGCGCTGGTCGCGGCGATCTTCCAGCCCCTTACGCTGCGCCCCGAGGCTTGCGGCAAGGCCGCCTGAATGGCGTAACCTGCGCGCGTGTGGCAGGGCGCAGGTGGTCGGGCAAGTTGTCCAGGGTGCTGCCCGCTTGCCAGTGTTGCCAGAGTTCTTGCGCGGCTTGCAGGGCGGTGTCGGGTTGCATGGGGTCTCGCTTGAGTGGGTGCAGCGCAAGCTGAGCGATGGTATTGGCTTGATGTGACGTTGAGGCGGGGAATGCCCACAGTGCCGTTTCAGGGCCGCTGCCAGCGGCTCAGGCGCACCAGCACCACCGTGGTCACGCCATACACCACCATGGCGGCGGCCACCAGCCAGAAATAGGCCTGGGCACTGGCGCCTTGGGCCAGCAGCCACCAGCCCATGCCCGCCACCAGCAAGAGGCGCACCGTGCCCGCCACCACCGGCCCCAGCACCTTGCCCGAACCCTGTGACGCGAAGTACAGCGTGAGACCCATGCCAAAAAAGGCAAAGAAGGGTCCGGCGGTCACGAGGTAGTCGCTGGCGTGTTGCAGCACCGTTGCGTCCTGCGTGAACAGGCCCGCCCATTGACCCGGAAACAGGCTCACCCACGCACCGATCAGGGCCAGGTTGACGGCTGAGAGTGCGGCTGCGGTCCAGGCCACACGGCGTGCGCGGGCAATGTTGCCTGCACCCACGGCCATGCCCACCATGGGCACCGAGGCCACGCCAATGCCAAACGAAATAGGAATCAGCAAAAATTCGAGCCGTTGTCCGATGCCATAGCCTGCCAGTGCCGGGGTGCCCAGCCGTGCGATGAGTCCAGTGAAGATCAGCACCGCCAGCACCGATTGCAGAGGCGAGACCATGGCCACGACCCCGACCTTGAGGATGTCGTGCAGCATCTCGGTGTGCAGCTTGAAACCACGCAGCACCAGGTGCAAGCGCGCACGCCCCGACCACAAAAACCACGCGAAATACACCACGCCCGCAGCCGTGGCCACGATGTGCCCGATGGCAATGCCGGCCATGCCCAGCGAAGGCACCGGCCCCGCACCCAGGCCCAGCACACCGCCCAGCACGATCTGCAGCACCGCCGTGCTCAGAATGCCCAAAGAGGGCACGCGCATATTGCCGGTGCCGCGCAAAATGGAAGCCAATGTGTTGCTCAGCCACACCAGCAGGGCACCAGAGAACAGCACTGCCGAATAATGGCTGGCCGCCACCAGCACATCGCCCGAACCACCCAGCAAGGCGTACAGCGTTGGTCCGGCAAAGACAAACAGCAGCGAATACGCCAGGCCCGCAACCGCACCGATCAACACCGCATGCAAAGCCAGCTGGCTGGCGCGCGGCGTGTTGCTGGCCCCCAAGGCACGGCTGACTGCCGAAGACACCCCGCCGCCCATGGCCCCGGCGGACATCATGCCGGTGAGCATGGCAAACGGAAACACCAGCGCCATGGCCGCCAGTGGTGTGGTGCCCAGGCGACCCACGTAATAGGTCTCGGCAATGCCCACGGCCACCGTCATCACCATGGCCAGCACATTGGGCAGGGACAGGCGGATCAGTGTGGACAGGATGGGGCCGTTTTGCAGGCGCTGCAGATGCGGAGTGGGGGCGTTCATGCAGGCATTGAACCGGAGGGGCTGGGATAAAGCCAGAATCTTGGCGACAAGGGGTCTGCGCATCCAGGCCTGCGCGGTATGCTGATGCCATGTGGCTGCCCCAGATCGACACCCCGCGTTGCACCGGTTGCGGCTGGTGTGTGGCCGCCTGCCCGCCGCATGTGCTCAGTTTGCAGGTGGATGGCTGGCGCAAACACTCGGTGCTGCACGACGCGCTCGCTTGCACCGGGTGCCGAAAGTGCGAACGCCGATGTCCGTTTGTGGTGATTGAGATGGTGAGGGTGGGGGGGCGAAAGCCTGATGCTGCAGGGGTGGGAGGGGTAGCTGTCGAGCAGCGACGCTGACCATGGCTGTTCGAAGCATTCGGGATAATCAAGCGTCATCCCCCAACCACTGCCATGCCCCGTATCCAGTTCCAGCTCCCCGAGCAATTCGTCTTTTCGACCGACATCCAGATCTACATAAGCCACGTCAATCAAGGCGGGCACCTCGATAACGCGCAGCTGCTGACACTGGTGTCCGAGGCGCGGGTGCGATTTTTCAAGTCGCTGGGCTACACCGAAGGCAATGTGGCAGGCCACCCCATCGTGGTGGGAGACCTGGTGGCGCAGTACAAATCTGAAGGCTTTCATGGCGAGACCATGCGCGTGAGCATGGTGCCGCAGGACTACAACCCCTACGGCTTCGATCTGGTCTACCGCATGGAATGTCTGGACACTGCACGCGAGGTGGCGCGCGGCAAGATCGGCATCGTGTTCATTGACCGCGCCACGCGCAAGGTGGCGCAGGTGCCGCAAGCGTTTGTGCGCAAGGCGCAGTCACTGCCTTCTGTCTGAGTTTGGCTAAGATCGTCCCCATGCAAACAAGACAACTCGGCCCCTTTTCTGTCAGCGCCATCGGCCTGGGCTGCATGAACCTCAGCCACGCCTACGGCGCACCTGTCTCCCGCGAACAGGGTGAACGCGTGCTGCTGGCCGCACTCGATGCGGGCGTGACTTTTTTTGACACCGCTGCGCTTTATGGCTTTGGCGCCAACGAAACCCTGGTGGGCGAGGTGCTCAGAACCCATCGCCGAAAGTTCACGCTGGCCAGCAAGTGTGGCATGCAGGGCGTGGAGCAGGCCAACGGCACCAAGGTGCGGGTGATCGATGGTCGCCCCGAGACGATTCGCCAGACCTGCGAAGACGCCTTGCGCCGTCTGCAGACCGATGTGATCGATCTGTACTACCTGCACCGCTGGGACAAGAAGATTCCGATCGAGGACAGTGCGGGCGCCCTGAGCGACCTGGTGCGCGCGGGCAAGATACAGACGATTGGCCTGTCCGAAGTGTCGGCCAGCACGCTGCGCAAGGCGCATGCGGTGCACCCGATCACGGCGGTGCAGACCGAGTATTCGCTGTGGACGCGCAACCCCGAAATCGCGGTGCTGGCCGCCTGCCGCGAACTGGGCGTGGCCTTTGTGCCTTTCAGTCCGGTGGCGCGGGGGTTCTTGTGCGGGCCGCTGGACATTGCGGCGTTTGACGCCAAGGACATTCGCCGCAGCATGCCGCGCTTTGCGCCCGACAACTACGCCGCCAATCAGAAGCTTTTGCCTGCCTACAACGCGCTGGCGCAAGAGGCCGGTTGCAGCCCTTCTCAGCTGGCGCTGGCCTGGCTGCTGCACAAGGGCGACGATCTGATCCCGATCCCGGGCACCACGTCTGTGGCGCACCTGATGGACGATCTGGGGGCCGTGAACGTGAAACTGTCGGCTGACCTGATCGCGCGCGTGGAAGAACTGATCAACGAGCGCACGGTGGTCGGCGACCGCTACAACGCGCAGGCCAACAGCGAGGTGGACACCGAGGTGTTTGCTTGAGGAGACATGGATTCCCTGGTCAAGCCAGGGAATGACAGCTGATGTGGGAATGACAACAGTGGTGTTGTCATCCTCGGGCTTGACCCGAGGATCCATGCCCGGTTAATTGACCGCGTCCGGCTGCATCTTGGGCGCTGCCTTCTGAAAGGCTTCGAGTTCCATGCAGGCCTTTTCCACCGCCATGATCAGCGGCCACTTCGTCAGGTCCACCTTGAAGCGGCGAGCGCTTTCGATCTGTGGAATCAGGTAGCAGTCGGCAATGGTCGGCGTGTCACCATGGCTGAAGCGGCCCCGCTTCGTATCGGCGGCCAGCAAGGCTTCATAG
>Ga0255211_1000389_pt1 | contig 15991 bp, 28 predicted proteins | sample Miss_Yuk_RepB_8d_FD_183036 | JGI IMG/M metagenome (GOLD analysis project Ga0255211, IMG submission 183036) | Freshwater microbial communities from Mississippi River, Louisiana, United States - Miss_Yuk_RepB_8d | ecosystem: Environmental > Aquatic > Freshwater > River | place: USA: Louisiana...
TAACTCCTAATCGTTTACTATACCCATAGTATACTACCAAACCGATTTTGTGTCAATTAAGCAACCTGAAGAAAACGCTCGACGAACATGGGCTCAGCGTCTAAACTTACATAATTGTCGCCCTGCATACCCTGTTCACTGTAGCTGACAGCAGAGGGCAAACCCAGTTTTCCCACTAGGAAATGCTTGAGTTCGTGTATGAACAATTTGTCACTATAGATTAGTCCATCACGATCCACGTTCCAGGATCTAGTGTCAAAATGTACACGCAATTCTCCGTAGTTATCGCCGTCGTATTTGATCAACTCTAACTTAGTGAGCCTAACAGGCTTACGCTTTGAACTGTAGTATCCGTCGCCGCTAGTGGGGATTTTCACATCAATTTTCATTACTAACTCCAAATTGTTTACTGTACCCATATTATACTGCCAAACCGATTTTGTGTCAATTAAGAACGGTACATATGATAGTTGCGGATTTTGCTTTGTTTATTAGTATGGGTCTCGTCAAATTTGACGGTATAACCCTGGCTTTTGAGCTTGGAAAGCAAAATGCCCAAATCACAGTCCTCTTCCAAAAAGGCATTGGCACCATTTTGGTAGCTGAATGAGCTAATCTTCTCTGCAATCCCCAGCTTAACTAAGCGAGCTTTGGGAAAGCGAGCCCAAGCATGACCTGGGTCTGCGAAAACTTTGATTTTGATTTCTTTGGACATTTTGGCTCCGTTTTGCTTACTGTACCTACAGTATACTACCAAACCGATTTTGTGTCAATTAATGATATTTTGCCAAAAACTCATAGATTTTATCAGCTATAGCCTGATGCCCAGCCGGGCTAAAATGAGCGTCCTCTACACCAATGCCCATATGCGTTATTGCTTCCTTTAAATTATTGATGAACAGACACAGTGAATAATCACTATGATCATATGGATGATTTACGTAGGATATGACATTCTTAGACTTCTGGATCAAATTATAATTGTCTTGATTGTAAGTGTAATCATATATTAAAAAGATTGGATCAATCTTTTTCTCAATCAGCCAAGCATTCAATAAATTTATTTCCATGATTACTCTCTTAAATTCTTCATCTTCATCATAAAATTTAGTTATATAATCATAAAAGTATTTTATTACATCTAAAGGAAATCGTTGTTTTATATCATCAGTTTGAAGCCATGTATCTAAATTGGGTATAGCACTCATGTTTACATTAAACAATTCATTACGGTAATGTAAACGTCGCCTATGGAATAAAGTTGTTTGAATTATCACTAAATTATTTTTGTAGGGATTTAGGTCTTTAACTACGGTATTGTAGGCATTAATGAAAATTGATTCGTTTGATAATCCTGACTGTGCTTTATTCGTAAAATCGCAGTTTAATAGTTCTGCTAATCTAGCCGGGTATGCATTTTTATTTCTATAAGATTCTAGGTCTGAATCATTCATTAATAAGCTGGGATCGTTATTTAATGCTCTATGGTATTCAATACGATTAAGACCGCCTCCCCATGTAAAACTACAGCCAAATGCAAATAGGTGATCATATTTTTTCATCATGATATTTATGAAATAAAAACCCCTTTCGGGGTTTGAAAGCTACCCTTCCCAGGGTTGCTTTTTGTTATTATACTTCATTATCGCCAGTGTCCTGGCTAACAGAAGTCTTGCTTGGATGTTGTCACTTAGTTCGTGTTCATCATCTATAAAGGTATTTAGTATGACTATTTCTAATTTTCTAAAGTTCCTACCTATATCCAAGTCACTTGGACTAATAGTGTCAGGACCATGTTCGAAATCGTCATAGTCTAAATTACTTCTTAGCTTCAGCAGGTTTCTTGTCGTCCTTGGCAGGAGCAGCAGGAGCCGCTGGTGCTGCTTTTGCGTCACTTTTTGCATCAGCCTTTTTGGCATCTTCTTTCTTAGCTGGCTTGTCAACCTTGGGCATTTCCTTGGGTGTAGCAGGTGCTTCTACTTTAGCAGGAGCAGCAGCTTTTTCATCTTTCTTAGCAGCAGGTGCGGTTTGAGCTGCGACGCTGCCAGCAAATGCTAGAGCGATTAGGGTTGCGATAACTGATTTCATAATAATCTCCTATAGTTGAAATCGATTAAGCAAATAATTTTACTTGCTTATTATATTTAACGCCTCAGGCGTGAAAGCGTTTACAAAAATGGCAATCAAGCATAAGGATTTTCCTTACGTTCTTCGCCAGAATAATGTTCGAACCTATAATGATTGATCGGACTCAGGGATAAAACGGCACAACGAATCCTACCAGATTTTATATTGTAAAATGTTTCTGCCATCCAATTTTGTTCGTAAAGATATTGATATTTCTTTTCTAAAAATACTTTCTTGTTGCCAGTTTTTCCCATCCATATGGGCCAGTTACAATAATGAAACTCTCCTTCCAGATAACGTATGTGCTTATATGTTTTATGATTCTTTACCATAGTTAACGGAGCATCGACGTCTAAACCATGTTTGGGCAACTCAGGTTTGTCAGGAAAATAATGTTGGCGCCAGTCTGGACTAATATTATACCATGCCCATTGAGTTTTATTATTTCCATAAAATTCACTATAACTTAATTTTAAGTAGTCGTACTGTTCTAAGTGTATTATTTCCAAACTAGTTTGAAATAAGTTTTGTGCATAAGCGTCATATCCAGCCCAGCATGTTGTTCTACAAGGGGGATGTAATAACATGTCATCTTCAAAGAACAAGTAGTAGTCTGCATTGGATTCAGCAAAATGTTCAGCAGCCCATTGCCTGCCGCCACAAATGCCTATGTTATCATGCTTAACATGATTCATGTTATACTTCTTGCATAATTCAAGATAAGCAGGCAATGTTTCCGCCTTAGTAGAATTATCAATAAGATATATCTTAGGTTTGATTAAAAAATTAGGATCCGCCAATTCAAAACTTTGTAATAATACCTCAACCTGTTTGGGACTATTGAACGTTAGTATGTAGATAGCTGTTTCTAACTCATTTAATTTTTTTGTTTTTGCAGATTCTATCGCTGGTTCCGCTTCTTTGTAATTTTTTAAGTTATCAAAAAATGGCCATATTAGTCCGTTATCTTCTACCATGTAGTTATGAATAGCAGCATTATATTTGGCATCTAAAATACAAAAAACACTTTCTTCCGTGCCCATGTAACCATCTGACAATGTTTGGCCAAGTTCTTGGTAGTATATGCCATTAAAATTATTGATAACATCTTTACTGCCACCAAAGAATCCACCGCGGGGAATAGAAGTTACTTTCTTACCACAGTATTGTTCTAATTGATCACGTTTGAACCCATGTATTTCATAACTGTCTCCGTAGGGATAATTTATAAACAATAACTTGTCTTTTTTATCCTCCATGAAGGTGCCAATATGCTTTAAATTTTCTAAGAATCCTGCGCTAACAGTGTTAGTCAAACCACCATCTATCCAAAAATAATAATCACTGCTTCCGCCGTCATGGTATGTGGCATCGTTAAGAACAAACATCTTGCTCATTACTATGGGATTATAATCTGGCAACTGCGCCTGTGGACTTTCTAATAACCAGCTGGGCTGATTATCCAACCACTTACTACTAGTTCTTATAGCTTGAACACAATCATAAAAAGGAAACTGTGTTTTAAATTCAGATAGGTTTCGAGTTATAACTTGTGTTTGATTTTTATGGCCACGACTTAACAAAACGTCTTGTCTTAGTTCTTCTGGAACATATACAATAAAATTTAAGTCTAGTGATAGTAAGCGTTTAAAGCATTCAATATACGAATCAAATGAGCGTTTAAAAGAAGTTAGGTTATTGCGTCCTAAATCCCAAAGCCCAGTAACTAATGTTATCTTTTTCATTTATTGCTTTTGAAAGCAACCCCAAGCTATAGCTTGAAAATCATCTTCCATTATTTTTATTAGATTGTTACTGTCTATTGATCCTTGGATGTGTCTATCTTCTATCTCGCACCAATTCCAAACTACGTTTTCCATATTACTTTTAAAGTATTCCCAAGTTTTGCTGTAGTCGTGGCACATGATATAATCGCCCAACTTGATCATGTTAGATAGTAATTGAAATTCATTTATTTTGTCCCCACCATCACATAGCACTAGAGTAATACCACTGCTTTGTATCAATGATTGAATGTTATCGATTTCTTCACTAAAACTAACACCTCTAATATCTACCCCCAAGTTTCTAATATCTTTGTACCATGGATATTCGTTAATATCATAAGTTCTTATACTACATGGTTGCTTGATTTCTTTTAGTATGTCATGTAAAGCAACTATCAGTCCACCATGTCCTGTTCCTATTTCAAGTATTCTCTCTGGGCGAATTCTTTCAAGAAATACTCTAAAGGTTGAGTAAAAATTTTCATGCTGTTGAGCACAATAATTTTTATAGATAGTATTACCGGTCACTGGCATTGCTTATCCAATCCATATATTATCAACTTGCCGCATCTGGCTGGCCATGTATTTACTTGTTATATGTATAAGCAATGCTCGTCTAACGTAGTCTGTGGTATTAGGCATGGTACTGTGCAATACTCGTGGATGATAAACTAAAACATCACCTGGACCCATGTTAGGTTGTAAAACACCTGCTAAAAATTCTTCATTATATTTGCCTTTATAACTGTCTTGAACTACCCAGTTCCTTTTATGACTTCCAGGTAGTATACCAGTGCCACCATTTTCCTTAGTGAACTTGCATAACGGCACAATACACTGAACACCCAATAGATCAAAACTTTCATGCCACGCATCAAACCTATAAGGACTGTCAATGTGTGGTTTTATATATTTGTTCTTGGGTGTATTGCTAATTACGTCTGCTACGTAGACACAGGGATCATCAAACAATAGTCCAACATGATTAACCAACACTTTCCCTATCTCTTGAACCTCCGCCCAATCAGTTAATTGCTGACTCCACCACAGTGCAAGCTCAGGACAGTCTTTGACTCGATCCTGTGGCCAATACTTATTGTCTACACCATGCCCACGATTAGGTACAAGTTGGTTTACCTTGCTATTAATACTGTCAATGAGCCAAGCATCTATGAAGCCATGCTCGACTATGAAACCTTGTTCAAAAAGCAATTCTTTCAACTTTTGTTGGCCCATAGATTTATATCACCTTGATAAAGACTAAACTCAAACGCATCCATTTCGTTGAATAATACCAATTTGTTTTGCGTGAGATAGTAAGGCCAAGTCACTCGTTCGTCAAGCATTAACAGTGTTCGGTTTTTTGTTTTGTAGCCTTGGGGAAGTTTTATTGTATAGGCTTGCCATATTTTCTTTGCCCTTGTATAGCCAAATGTAGTAAAACGTGTTCCTTTAAGGTTCTTATATACATGAAAAAAGGTTAAAGGTTGTTCTATAGTTTTTTGTAATTCATTAAAAACGAATTTACTTATCGGATTTTTTTGCAAGGCTTGATTCATTGACCTCAACACCTTGTTTAAGTTCTACCACTGTAAAATCACTACACTTAAATAACTTATTCATCTTTTCCATTAGGTTAAAGGCATGCCCGGGATTGCTAAAACTTACTTTTTTGTACTTAGGGCCAGGGTAGTCTTGTAAACTGTTAAGATGTGTTCTTAAATTAAAAGGCTGACCTTTATAAAAGACAGCATAAATGGCATCAGCTTCGAGCACCTCTTCACTTTTAAAAGTTTGTGAATCTACGTGAGTCAATAATATTGTAGGTTTTGGTCTTGCCATGCATTTCTCCTACATATATTTATCAGAGAAATGCATTAAATGCTTATTTAATCCTCGGCAAGATCGTCTTTTCGTTGATTTAATATTACTTTAAGGTCCATTTTAGTTCTATAAGGGCCGATATGAATATTGTTTTGTACAGTGGTCAATCGCGGACAAAGAACGGCAACCCACCCATTCTTAAATTTTAGTCCGTACCAGCCAGATACGTGAGGGCTACGACTAGCTGCTTTTTTAGTAAACGTGGGGAACCCGTCGATTTCTTTTACATTAAAAACTTCTTCTTGATCGGTGGGGTAGCCCATGACCTCAAGATGACCACCATGTGTATAATCACGTTTGACAAACTCAATACCCAATTGTTTGAGTTCCTTAGAATCATGTGCTACATAGTCTTTCCTGCGTAAAGTGATAACATAATTATCATCCTTAAGGTTCATCATGCCCACACGCTTGGCATTTTCTTCTAAGATCCAAAATTTATCTTTAATAACAATTTTTGCTAATATCATTGATACGTTGCTCCGAGATAATTACTATGTTCAGTCATCTTGTCAGCGACATTGACAAGGTTCCATTTACCACAAAATTTAACAAAATGCATGCCTACCTGCCCCACACGGTCTTTACCGGTTGCTGCGGCGATTGTTTCATCCATTGCTATTTTAATATCTTCAGGCTGTTCTGTCAAGTCAATTAGACTTTTATTGAACAGATACTTATCTCTAACACGATGCTCAACACCCTCGTGATCCACCCAACGTTGTAACATCATGTTATTCCAGTTGTAACCTTTAGTATCTCTATCAGCAAAGGCTTCACGAAGTCCAACCTTATTCTTAGTACCACGTTCACGAACACCAGGATAAGCACTGAACACGTTATCAGTGCTGTCACCACGCATACATTTTTCAAATAGTAACCAATCGGGATCTGGTGCTGGCTTAGGAAGTTTAGTTTTCTTATCCATTACAGGCTTACCTTTGTCATCAAAGATACCATCAATGGTAATCAGCTCTTTACTGATTCCATTAAACTGTCTAACATTTGGTGCCAGTAGTTGATAAAAGTCACTGTCACTGCTAACAATAACATGATTGTCGTTGGGATGGTTTTGTATCCAACGAGCAATAAAGTCATCCGCTTCGCAGCGTTCATGCCTTAATACAGTGCAGTTAGTTTTGGCACTGAGATATTCTTTTAGCTCATCAAATGCCTGCCAAAAGATGCGATCTTCTTCGGCTTCTTTGGGACTGAGAGCAGCACGAGCGTCCTGTCGATTACGCTTATAACCTTCATAGACATCTTTACGCCAACTGCGTCCCTCTAAACAAATTACTACATGACTGCCTTTAAAGTCACGCCATACTTTGTTGATGCTGTTAAACATTATGTGATATGCCATGCCAACTTTGGTTTCGGCATCATCTCCGCGAACAACATGTCTGGCACGAAAGAACATGTTAGCGGCGTCAACTAGTAGATACATTTTACTCATTTATATAAGATTCAATTAACTTTTGATCAATCTGTTCGCGAAAATTAAGATTAAATTCCTGCAACAAACTCATCCACTCCGTATATTCTCTCACTGTAAAAAGAAACTCAGTCCAGTCATTGTCATCTTGTCTTTTATATGCAACCAAAATATGACTGTCACCTACCCAATTTACACGAAAGCTCCAGTGTAGTTTACTACTGTTCTTATTTTGTGTCAACTTTCTTCCTACGTTTTGGCAGTACGTCAGCATCAGCTACAAATTTGGTTTCTTCATCCATTTGAGCTCCAATGTTCTTACACAAATCGGTAAACCAACGATCTACAATGTCTTCGTCTGTTTTTCCTTCATAGCCATGTTTTTTTAAGAATACAATAAAGGCTGCATTCCATTCTAACTCCATAAAGCCTTGCCTGGGATTACTTTCATCAAAATCAGTGTTAACTACATTAACCCAGGGCTCATTACTTTCTTTTGGATTCTTGGACTTTGACTTAAAGATATCTTTTATTTTGTTTAGCATATTAAATAGAAATCCTGAGCTTGTTTAATTCTTCTGCTGATAAAAACATTTCAAACTTTTTTTGGTATTGTTCAGGACTTTTTGCATCCCTCCATTTAGTATAAAAAATCACACTCGACTTTCCAATGTCATAACTGGGTTGGGTCGTTTCAACATACACTTCATAGCCATCTGTTTCGCTAATCAAAATTTTCATATCAATCCTTTATTAGTTTCCGCCACATTGTCCAAACGTTGTCCTACCATCTTGGCAAAGTAGCACATATTCTACACCAGCAGCGCCTCCTACGTATTCTTTTTCTGTTCGTGGAGTCTCTGTTCTCTCAAGTCTAGACCAATCTGCTCGTAATGCTTGGGCAGAAATCATGACAAATGAAACTGCTAGTATAACATTGGTAATGGTTCTAAACATTACTTGCCCCAGCCATTGCTCCAAATATCTACATGAAGTCTAGGACTATAACGATAACCACGTTCCAGTGCCATGTCTGCTACGTTTTTACTATGAGCAAAATAACTTTCGTCTGTACCACCAATACTCATAACATAGACCTGCCCAGTAAATCCCGCCAGTCTATATGCTTTAACAGCAGTGTCTACTTCGTCAAAATCTTCCGCTACACTGACTACAAATTTAAGATAAACATGTCCAACATGTTGATAATCAATTATGACTTGGGGTTTGACAGCATGTTCCCAGGCTTCACCACTGGCACTGAGTTTGGGACTTACGCTAAAAGTAATGTTGTCTTTGCGTAACCGATAACCGTCTCTAAGAAATGTTTTAAATTCTTTGTGCAACATTTGAGTACCATTGGTTTCAAATGTCAAGTTGTGTAGGTCGCCCATGGCACTGTGACTTAATAGTTCTGGATACAAATTTTGCCAACCTAACAAAGGTTCGCCGCCTGTGATTACAAGATGAACATCGTTGCCATTATCCTGAACCCAGTGATGATTAGGCGTTAAAGCAAGCATGGCATCAACACTTTCTTGTATGCTGTACCGCGGGCTAAACTTTCTAAAATTTGGATGCCAACTGGCATAACTGTCGCAACCAAATTTTACTAATGGCAATTCCATAAAGTTGGAATACTTGCTGACATCAATTTCATCGGGCTCCGTAGTTTTTTCGCCACGCGGCAAACCAAATCCTGCACATTGAAAATTACAACCAAACGTTCTAAAAAATATGCTGGGCACACCTATAAAACGGCCTTCGCCTTGAGCACTATAAAAAATTTCACTAACTTTGAATGTTTCCAAATCTTATTCCGCCTCTAACTTTATTACCATACTTGAGCCTAAGTAAACACTCAAACTCTTGATCAATCGATCCTTCAAGAGCATACCATTCTTCTGACTCAGGAGGACTCCATGTATCATATAATGTTCTTATTTTAACATCAGGATAGTGGTCTGTCAACCAGTATTCTAACTGTTTACTTTCCCAGAAATTAAGAGTTAGTAGCAGTTGGCTCATGTTGTGTGTAATCACCTTTTCCGGGGATAACATTACGAACACCACCTTTGGGATTGGCACAGTCTCCTGTTTTTCTTAAGATCAAGTGAACATGTGGCCATTCAACTGTTTGGCCAGCAGCGGTGCCATAATTCATACCAACGTTAAATGCTTCGCATACTTCTTGCTCAACAAATACAGCACCTTGTTTGACAGCAGCAGCTAAACACTCTGATAGGTCATCCATGTCATTTGTCTTAGGAACAAACAAAAAATGCCCTGTTTCAGTCACAGGATATCCGTCCCTAAACACCAACATTTTATCGTTTTCTTTAACAGGATCACGCCAGGGGTGATCTTCCATAACGTAGTGTTCTACGTCAAATTTAATAGTTACTTCTGCTTTTTTCTTTGAACTTTTTCTTTTCATTTTGCACCTGTAAATGGTTGTTCCCAGGGAAATACAATCCAGGGATTTATTTGGGGATTTTTTTCATGTATTGTAAAATCCATACTGTATTTAGACTTGCTGGCCGGATTATCCCATAGTGTGGCAAATCTAACTGAACCGTTCCATATTTCGTCCCAATTTGCTTGGCGATGCGAAGACTGCCAATCTTTAACTATCCAGTTAAAAGTAGCACCGCTGTCATTGATGTCATCACAGATGAGAATCTGTTTGCCTGTTCCGGCATCGTCAGCCATGCTTAAGTCACTGACGCAGTCACCATGATCACGCAGACTTACTTCCAAAGGTTTCATTGGAATACTCATATAGTTACTTAGGCTAGTAGCCAAAGGCAAACCTCCACGGCTAATGCCTACCAGGTAATCTGGTCGCCAATCACTGGTCCAAATTTGTCTAGCGATTTCTACAACGTCTCTATCGAACTGTCGCCAACTGTAATATATTTTATTCATTTTTTAGCTTTTTTAGGTTTAGATTTCGTTGTGGCTTTTTTAGGTTTGTCTTTTTTGGTTTCGCTTACGGGGAAAGGATATGGCAATGCCTTAGCAACCTCAGTGGCTGCTGCTACATTGGCAGCAATCTTATCCCAATCAATTTCATACTGTTTAGGTATATTGATTGTTATTTTGGGCGGCCTATTATTCTTAAGCATTTCCATAATACTAACATCTGCCTTGACTTCGATCTTGACTTTCTTTTTAGTTGCCATAATATCTCCTATCGTTTTAAATCGTTCATGACCCAATTGTGGGCAGCATCTTTGAGGTAGGGAAGCTTCTTACTGAGTTCAGGATCCACCGCCACATCGAATGCCAGTTTTTTCATTAGTGTAACTGCCTTTAACACATCTTCTATTCTAACGCTTTGGTCACCGTAAACAAATTTGCCATCATTGGTTATAGAAAAAACTGGTTCGCCTATACTGCTTTGTATTGACAGACCATTGCTTGGCCAATTTGGAGTAATGACACCAGTAGTATTGATGATTCCTGCACTGCCACCTCTCCCACCGTTAGGACTACCACCGCCACTACCACCGCCACTACCACCACCAGCAACTACAGTATATTGTGTTAAATTATTATTAGAGGTAGTCATGTGTTTGAATTAGGCTTACAATTTTTACGGCTGTGGGTTCAATCACACTGTCTCTACCCACACTTAGTTGAACTATAACTTCGTGTTCATGCAGTGCAGATAGGACACTGTTAATGTCTTCCAGTTTTGTTTTCAATGCATTAACCAAGTCTAATACTACGGGATCTTTCATTATGTTCTCTTACAGTTGTTAACTATGTTCATAAACTCTGCTCGAACAGCAGGTTCATGTCTAAAGCCACCACCTAGCTTACTGGTCACAGTGCTTGAACCAACATCCTCAACACCACGACTTTTAACACAATAATGTTGAGCATCAATAACCACTGCTACATTATCTGTATCAAGAATAAAACTTAGTGCGTGAAAAATTTGTTCTGTTAGTCGTTCTTGAATTTGTGGTCGCTTGCTGAAATATTCCACTATGCGGTTAATCTTACTTAGCCCTAACACTTTATTCTTAGGAATATATGCAACAGTAGCAACACCATCAATAACGACAAAATGGTGCTCACAATTGCTTTGAACATTGACGTTCCTTTCGATAACCATTTCATCATACTGCATTTTATTATCTACTGTGGTACATTTAGGAAATGCCTCGTAGTCGAGTCCCCAGAAGATTTCATTTACATACATCTTGGCCACACGTTTAGGTGTTTCTATCAAACTATCATCACTTAGGTCTAATCCTAGGATACGCATGATATGCGTAAAATGTGCTTCAATATGGTCAATCTTTTCTTTACGATCATACTGGTTTGGATTAGTAGGTGTCTCTACACCCATCTTTACTAGATACTCATGAACTTGACGACCAAGTTCGGGATCGGTTTTTGTTTTGTTATATGACATATTTAATCCTTTTTAAAATAATTTTCTTTAACGTATGGTGCAATGACATCTTCTGCGAATAGTCGATGTTGTTGATCTGAAGGATGCCTGAATTCGAAAGCAACTTGTAACTCACGTGGTTCCATAGCAACTGAACAATTTTCTACCCACTCCAAGCAACTAGGTATTGGTAAAAATTTAGACCAGTCCACCATGTCATAAAGATATCGGACATTAACATTATTCTTTTCTTTTTCATTAGGCAATACTCCTTTTGAAAATGTAGTCATAAAATACTTAATGCCCTTGCTGCCTAAATACCATTGAACTCTTAGAATGTGTTCTAAGGTCAATATAATATCATTGATGTCATCGTAGAAATATTTGTAGTAGTTTGTTGAATAAGTATCTTCTTGACCACTGTGAATTAAGATCCAATTCTTATCGGCACCGTCAACAAAGTTGGTTGGATTTACTCCATTACTGTGCTGCCAAATTTTAGATTCATCTACGTTCTCTTTAAAAATATCATGTCTACTGAAAGAACTCCACATGATTCCAACCAATATATCTTCTGGCTGATATGTTCTAAGTGCTTTATCAACTCCGTAAATTATTGATCTACTTATTCTACCATTACCTGAACTAATCAGTCCATAGTTAACATAGTCTTGAAATTTTAAATTACTATTGAGATGGTAGGGCCAACACCTATTGGCGGTGAACGAACACCCACTGGCAATGAAAAATTTAAAGGGATTATACATCAGAATCCTTCCTTACACGGATATGTTATTTGAAATTCGTTACCGTTGTGTAACATTATTATTTATCTGCGTCTAGGCTTTCTTTCAGCAGCTCTTTCTATTCTATCTTCCCGACGGCGTCGTAGACTTGATCTTGTTTGTGCTTCCAAATCTCGCTGATCTTGCTGAGCCTTCTTGATAGTTTCGTTGATGTTGGCTTGTAGTTCAATAAGATTCAATGCGATATTAGAATCATTGGCTATTCGTCGAACAACGTTTATATTATCAATTATAATAGGATCACTGTACCCTACGTCATCTGTGGTATTGGTTAAGTCATAATGGCTGTCACCTAGCTTTTTATTTTCTTTTAAACCTTCAACCATCGATGACCACTCAACACCTTGGCTTTGAGCCCATGCAGCAAATTCGGTATTCCAAATATATTTTGTTGCTAAAAAACTATCAATGTAATATTTAATGGCGGCCGCTGCTGCAATGTCTGTTTTAATGATTTTAGCTTTATGCTTGTAGCTTAGGTCGCTAGTTATAATAAATTGTGCTGCATAGTTAATATCACGAACATTCCCACCTAAAACAATATACTCTGGATGCATTAAATTTTGCAACGCAGTTTCTGGCTGAGCAAAGACTGGCATATATATCAGTCGAAATTTATACTTGGCATATGGTCCAGTTTGCTTGACAATATCTGAATAGAATTTTGGAGTAGCTGTACTTCTGCTTACAACGAATCCCTCAAAATCTTTTAATTGATCGAACATTTCTTCAAGGATACTAGTATCACAAATACCATCTTCTCCCACGGGTGTAGGTAAGCAAATATAAATCCATCCACATCCTGTAATAATTTTTTCGATTGAATATTTTTCCCATTCTTCCAGTTTAATATCGTTAATCATAAGCATATTTCGATCATGAATGCCTGCAATTGCTTGCCCTATGTTGCCATAGCCAATAATACCTATTCTCATTATGCGTGGTCTTTCACAAGTGCCTTGATCAATTCTAAATGTTTGTAGGCTTCATCTAGGCTAGGATATTTACTGCGTAGTTCTTGTTCTTCAGCTTGCTTACGTTTTTGTTCTTCTATCCAGGTATACATGGCCTGAATGTCAATGCTATTATGAAACTCAACGGTGTTGTCAATTCTTTGCCAAGTGCTACCGATACTGACTTCAAAACACTTGTTTATGCCATTCCATTGAACTGCACCTGTAATACTGGGTAGATTATAACTGCGATCAATCTGATAACCCGCTGGCGGGTGGCCTGTATGTTGAATTAGAATCATTTAATATTTTCCCATAGTTGATTAGCGTTAAAAAAATTGTCCTTTAAATACTGCGTTTGCTTTTTTAACAAGGGAAGCCTTGTTTGATAGCTTTCGATGTGCCTAATAATTTCATAGCAGATTTCTTGACGCCGTGAAAAATAATGGTCAAAGTCTTCAGTCCAGGAGCTTGGATATTTGAAGTTATCAAAAAACATTTCTGTATAACTAAGTCTATCGGGCACCATGGGCACCGCGTCAACCAAACAACCTTCGTACATACTGATTCCCAACGTTTCTTGTAGGTTAGCACTGAATATTAATTTTGCTTCACCCAACAGGGTATGATATTCGTTCTTAGTTAGTTCTTGTTCTTGACATACGACAAATTCATACTGAGGTAAATTTTCTTTGATATCTCTAAAAATATCTACTTGCTTTTCGGGTGCCATACGATGTGGGAACAAAATTAAATTTCGTTTTTTCATACCCATGTAAGGTTGCAGTGTTTGTTCCATATACTCCATGGGCCAGCCAGTGCGAACTATTTTATCAACCTTGCCTTCTCGAACTTCAGCTAGATCCTCTTCAAACCAAGGGTTTTCAGTAACCATGCCGTCGTTTAACAAATTACGCATAAACATTTCAATATGAAAGCCTGTGGCGAAATAGTTATAGTCAATGGCATGAAAGAATGATTTTTCAGCATGTCGCACCCATGGAGCATCACCGATTAAACGACCTAAAAAGTCATGAGGATCATAACTACCAGCATGCCATAATGCGTGAATTTTTACTGGTGTCTTTAGCAATTCACTCATGTATTTTAAGTTTATGATGCCTGGGTGCCAAGCATCAGTAAAAACAAAATGGTCGCCAGGTTTAACGGCTCCCTCACAAAAAAGCCTGCCAAACTGTTCGACCTGACTAGACTTGTATATATTGGTGCCGCCAAAATTAAGAAAAGCACCAGGAGTAGTGGCACTAGGAATATTTTCAGGACCAGCAATGATGTGAACATCATGTCCTTGTCTTTTAAGAATTTCGGGTACATGTTTTTTCCATTGTGAAGTGTAGCGTGTTTCAACGCTTTCAAGATCAATTAAAAATACTTTAGCCATTAAAGAATCCATCATTGGTTAGTTTTGGTAGTAAAATTTGTCCCCAATAAAAATCATAACCTTCTTTGGTTGGATGATTATCTTTTCTGAGAAAGGCTTCATCATTATTCTGTGTTTTTAAAAACTCATATATAATATTCTTGTTATCAATAAAGGTGCTATAATCCAAATGCTTGTGGAGATATCGCACCATGTCATCATTTTTGACAGTTTCTATTAATGAATAGACGTAGCTCATATAAAAGTTTTGATACAATTTTACATTATGTAATTTACATATAGACTGTAGTAGTATCATATTTTCCAGCGTATTATGCACGAAGTACTTGTCACTGTTTGCTAATGTCACATTCGTTCTATGAACAACGCCTTCGTTTAAGCCCAAAGTGTTTGTAAGAAGCCATCCTGCTTGCTCGTTTACTTGATTTTTCAGATTTAAAAAACGATGCTGATCTTTTAATATTGACTTGTCATCTTTATTGATTATCTGTGGGTTATCGATATAATATGCTTTTCTTTCAGTGCCAGACCACATTACAAATACAGCGATTTCATCAGGAGCGTACCTTTCCAAAGACTCAACTAGTTCCAAAAAACATTTTTTCTGTATAAGATCATTGCCCTGAGCACCAATAGCAGTGTTAACGAACTCAATGTTTTTATTGAACTGTCTACTATAGTCTCTTAGGCAGTCCGCCCAGCCACCTTCTTCGGTAAAGCTGCAACCACCAATGATAAATTTTTTATATTTCATCGCTTATATTGTATAAAATCTTTGTGAGAAATGCAACCGTTTAGGACATGTTGTTGGTTATTTGTCAGCATCTTTTTGAATTTTTCTACTTCGGCCATTGAAGCATTGGCCAAAGCAGGTCGATTAAAATTAGCAATATCTAATGCACCCAGCCCATGGCATATGGCAATATAACTTAAGTTCCCAAATAGTGATCTACCCAAGTAGTTTACATCTAGGTAGTTATTTAAGTTATGTATTTCTTCCAAGATTTCTTTTTCGATGTCACTTAGAGGATGCTTTTCTTTGAACTCTTGCCAAAACTTACTATCGTTGCGCTTGGTCCAGTAATGCATGTGAAGGAATTCTACGATTTCATCGTTCCTATCATTACACAGCTTATTGAATTTTCTTTTAAGTACTGGGGAGTCATTATTGATAAGGTTATAAGTAATA
>Ga0255211_1000399_pt1 | contig 15847 bp, 11 predicted proteins | sample Miss_Yuk_RepB_8d_FD_183036 | JGI IMG/M metagenome (GOLD analysis project Ga0255211, IMG submission 183036) | Freshwater microbial communities from Mississippi River, Louisiana, United States - Miss_Yuk_RepB_8d | ecosystem: Environmental > Aquatic > Freshwater > River | place: USA: Louisiana...
AAATTGCGACAAATCGATTCTGCTTTTTGTAATTGTTCTGGTTTTAATATAGAGCGCCAATTTTCCGCGAATTTCGGCCATTTCTCCAGAATAAAATTGGACCATACTGGACGAAATAACGGGTCATCGTTTTTTCTTAAGGCAGGATAAGCATTATGAATATTCTTATTCCAATGTTTTGTGTGGAATTTCGCCAATTGTTCAATGACTTTGAGAGAGGTTTCAATCGGCTCTCGATTCAAATCCAAATTCAATGTATAAGCCCCCGATGTCAACATATTCTCCATAAGTATTCCAATCGTATTCAATTGTTCATCTTTGATAAGTCCATAGAATTCAGGAACACCGATATTTACATATCTGGATATTGCGTCATAGAAGTAATTTTCTCTCTCATACAATCCTAATTTTTTCGCCATGTGGGAGAGGTTCGTTTCTGTTTTGTTTTCCAATTTCAATACACATGAATATTTTTTTTCAGTGGTTCGGATAGTAAGCGAAATCACATCGGAAATATATCCACCTTTTAATTTCGTTTCGTCGATTTCTATCTCTTCGATTTGCCAACGTAATGAGGTTCGAATCGATTTCTTCAATTTATCGACAGTCGTGGAAGTGTTTTTATGAAAATGAATTGCCTCTTGACAATTAAAATTCAAATAATTATCGAGAGTCATATCGGCTCCATTGCGTATTAATTCATTGCTGTTATATTCAGTTGTAATTCCTATTAGACAATGGGGATTCGAGAGACGACCAGACAACAATCCCGATTTTGAATCTTCAAATATAATTGCGTTTTTGCTATCATATTTTCGCATACTTTCCAAATAAGGGTCTGGATAGGGTTTTCCATTGGAACATTCATTGCCGACAGTAATGAAATCAATGTATGAAAAAAATCCACACCAATCACATATACTTTCGGCAACTTGACGATTGCAATTAGTAACGATTGCCGCATAATGACCATTCTCTCGGATTTGTTTCAAAAAACCGATTGCGCCATCAACGATTTCAATCTTCTCTAGATTCTCGCAAAAAAGGCGGTCTTTTTCCCGGGATATCTCTTCGACATTCGGACAGGAAAGTAAAAATGTTGAAACTACATTTGTATCTGTGTTTCCATGAATATAATGAGAGAATAATTCAGGTGTTAATTCAATGTTATAAGGTTTTAAAATCTCTCGCCATACTTCAAAATAAATAGTATCGGTTTTTACAAGTGTTCCATCCAAATCAAATAAAAATACATAAGATTGTTCAATATATTCTTTCAATTCTTTTGGGGTTCCGAGAGAGACTACTTGAGAGGTTTTTAATTCGATTGCTGTGAATTTGTGGCGTTCTGTTTCCAATAAATAGGAAATCACACATGATGTATACGGCTCTCCATTCACAGTGATTGCGTTATCTAAAATATATTTTGCTCCAGTATACAGAGAGGCTGCGGTTTCAAAAACATAACAACCTGTATTCGCATTATTTGATATTTTTTCTTTCTCTCGAATTCTAATAATATTGTTGGCGGGTTCATCGATTTCGATATAAGAATAAATTGGTGGAGTTGTTGTCGGTTTTTTCGTATAAAATACAATATTCTTATTGGAAGATTCTCGGATTTGTTTCAAAATATCTACTGTATAAAATGTATCACAATCAAAGAGAGCACATGGACGACTGCCAAATTGTTCTATGCCATAAATCGTGAGTCCATATAAGATTGTTTCCGTAGCACCGCGGGTTTGATAAGGGACAGGAATACAATGAATATTGTTGATCCGATGGTTCGCAATGATTTCAGAGAAATTATAATCGTCTAAAATGCGATGATAAAAAATATAAACATGGTCATTGGGTGTGAGAGACAATCGGTCCAATAAATGAAGAATCATTGGTTTTCCAAATACTGGAATCAATGGTTTTGGTTGAGTGTATCCTTCTTTGAAAAATCTCTCGCCTTTGCCCCCTAATGGAATGATAATATTCATAATGGATATGTATATTATTATCTTTTTATTTTGTGCGCAGAATTTACATTATATTAATATGGTGGTTGAATTCAGATTGGCGATTTGCAGCATGATTTCATCCAAGTAATAACCATTTTTCAGAATTACTACACATTGTTTCTCTTTGAGTGTTTCATCAGGAGAGAAGATTTTGAGAGAAGTTCCGTATAAATATTTTCCTTGTTTCTCTCGCGAATTATCAAGAATTCCATCTATCTTTTTTTCTTGAATTCCGAGAGCCAATAATAATTGTGTGTTATAAGAAGCACTGAAAATATATATCGGTTTATTTTTATGGTTTGAGAGATTTTCATTCACAATTTCCACATATTTTTCGAATTGGTCGAGAGAATTCAGAAACGATGTCATATGATTTTTGAACACAGGTACACTGATTGGCTGCTCAGGCAAAAATGTTTTTCGTGCTCTAAAAATTATGCTATGATTCTTATAAGGAATAATGGTTTCAACCGCAAATCCAGTAGATTCCAATAAATATCTGATATTCTCTCGGGATAAGAAGACAGTATGTTCAAAGAAGATACCCAAGAAAGGCGCTAGATTCCGGTCGGCGATATATTCCATATCGGGAATAGCAAATACCATTTCTCCGTCGTGACGCAATAATTCCCAACACTTCTGTAGGAATTTCACAGGTTCATACATGTGTTCGAAAACATGAGAATGAACAATGATGTCAACAGATTCGGATAAGGAAAAACGGTAATCGAAGAATTGGGGGATGAAATCTATATTGGGGTGAAAAACAATATTTGGATTCTTATTGGGTTCAACAATATACCATTTATGATAATTGTCGATATGATTGGCGAGTTTGGCGGAAGGATCTCCGATTTCAAGGATTGTTTTTTGATGTGTGAGAGGTTGTAAAATCTCTCGCATACATTGAAAATAATTCTCCCATGTTTGACCGACAGAAACATAATTATGAGATTCACTATATAAGACATCGAGAGGTATCAGATTCTGAAGTTGAATTGTGTGGCATTTATTGCAACAACAAAAAGAAAGAGATTCTTTTTGGATGGTGGGAGTCGAAACGCATGCTAATTTTATGGGAACATTTGGGAGAGAATAAAACGGGGTATACAGAGCGGAATCGCAAATACAACAATGGGTTCGAATAAGTGGATACATGTTTTAAAGTAAAAATGATTTATGTATTTAGATTTTTTTCCAGGCATTTTACTTTATAAGTGTCGTTGGTGAACATGAATTAAAGATAAATATAATATGGAAGGAAATTGATATTTGAATTATACTCCTGAAAATGTAATGCGTATATTCAATAATGTTTATTTAACGAATTGATGTGTCAAATATTCCAAGTTCGGAACCCTGACTTGCTAATGTCGGTTCTGACAAATAATACCGCATTTTATATTTATGTCCAATATAATTAAACCAAAAATCAATCGGCATTGTAATTTCTTTTTCAAGTTCGAATATTTCAAGTATTTTTAAACAAGTAGTTTTATTTATTATGTACATGCAAGTACCTCTCGACCCATTCCATGGATACCAATAGTTTTTATCCAATATATTAGTAGCATGAATATTACAACAATCTGCTGTAAATAAAATGTCCCATGCATCTGGGAGTTGTTTTAAAAATGAATCTAATAGTTCGTTATAATTGGTATTCAATATGGCATCATCTTCAAATACAATCCCATGTTCGTCAGAACCGTTCGCAATTAAACGGATTGCCTCAATGTGTTTCATAAACAATGAAATTTCGGACATTCGAACATTGTTGAATCGCCTTATTATATTAAAATCCAAGTGTTCTTTATCATATTTTTCAATAAATTCGAATTGTAGTTCATGTTTTGATAGTTCAGCAATTATGTGAGACTTTCTTTGTATTAGTGGTGTATAATGAGTAATATAAGTTTTCATGATTATATTAAGCATTTAAAGGGGTTCATTTATATTATTTATAAAATATGTATTTAATCACAACATCATATGAACCAGTTGCTCAACATAATAAGCAGTTGTTTAATAAGGTTTATGTAATAGAAACAATAACATATAATGAAATTTTTTCAATAAACTCAGATATAGTGGTTGTAGCAGACCCTGAAATTTATTTTAAAAGCACACATATCGATATTAAAACATTAAAAAATGGAATATACAAATGTGATATTGATAATTATTCATATATTGTATTTAAAGGAATAAAAGATTTGTCTTCAACAACTCGAATAGAAAAAATAAATAACTTATTTGAAACATATATTTATTATAAATATAAAATTTATGTAAATGCGTTTTGGAATGGTTTCGTAGATAATAATGATATTAATACGATTGAATTCTTCAAAACTATATTTAAAAATACAATAATAAAAAATTTTACAATTGTATCATCACCAGACCAAGCAAATGTCTTGTTTGAATCATTATTTGGAAATTCGTTAGTAAATTATAAAAAATGGGATTTAAAAATACATTATTCTGGCGAGTCGCGTTCTAGAAACACAAATGATTATGATTTAATGATTGACTCTGAATTGTCAAGCAACAAATTTGTAGATATTCCATTGGCTATATATTATTTATTTAATACTAACTTAAAATACTCGTTATGGAAAAGAACTAGATTAGACAAAATACCTACAAACTTTTGTTGCTTTATTGTTTATAATGGCAATTGTGAAATCAGAAACAAAATGTTTTATTTATTAAATAAATATAAACCAGTACATTCATGTGGAAAGTTTATGAATAATATTGGGTTTAATTTAAATGTTAATTACTGGGACCCCGAATATATAAGTTTTTTGTCTCGATTTAAATTTATCATATGTTTTGAAAATGATAAAAAAGGAACTTACATTACTGAAAAAATTGTGAATGCTTATTTGGCAAAAATTGTTCCAATATATTGGGGGTCTGAACATATACAAAACTTATTCAATTTGAATTCAATGATATATTTGGAAAATGAAAGCGATGAAGCATTTTCCAAAGCGATTCATAAAATTATTGAACTTGATATGGATGATGAAAAATACTTGAATTTCATAAATCAACCGATTTTAAGTTCATCAAATTTTAAATACTGGAATGAAAATTATAGTATAAATAATATATCGAATAAAGTGAATTCTATTATTTCAAATGTGATTAACAAGCAAAAATAGACAATAGACATTGAAAACTGGAGAGAACATCATTGTAGAAGAAAGAACTTAATTGACCGGTGACTAAAATGGCGAGTTTCATATTTTATGTTTATAGAATAAACTGTATAGTTAAACACATTTACATGTTAATGAATATAAATAAAACATTGATAAATGTTATAAAAATGTTAATACCATTACAAACATTAATTGACAAATATAATATTAGGTTTAATGGCATACTTCATGTAGGTGCGCATGAATGCGAAGAAATTCACGAATACGAAAAGCATTTAATACGTGATAAAATACTTTGGATAGAGGCAATGACAGACAAAGTACAATTATGCAAAATGAAATATCCAGACATTCATATAGAAAACGCAGTCGTATCAGATATTGAAGAAACTGTTACATTTAAGATTTCTAATAATGGAATGTCATCTTCAATGCTAGAACTTGGACTTCATCGTTCATATCATCCAGATGTTTTTTATACGCATAATTTTAAATGCAATACTACACTATTAAAAAACATATTGAAACAATATCCAGACATTCAATTTAATTTTTTAAATTTAGATATTCAAGGTGCAGAATTAAAAGCAATTAAGGGCATGGGAGAATATCTAAACAATGTTGATTACATTTATACAGAAGTGAATTCTGATTATGTCTATAAAGGATGTGCATTAATCAGCGAACTTGATAGTTATCTTAGCCAATTTAATTTTATTCGAGTTGAAACGCAGATGACGGATTGGAAATGGGGAGATGCGTTTTACATTCGTTCTAAAAATCATACTACAACATTTGGGTATGAAGGTCGTTTTGGAAACAAGTTTTTCAGAAACATGTCCATTCATTTTATTGCAAAAAACAATAATTTAAAAGTTACATATGATAGTGATTACAGTTTTAAACGACTTGGTATAGAATTATTTTCAGGCGCAAATGAATATTTAAAAAACACCACATTGTCTGATCAAAACTTTTACCAATATGTAAACGACGAATTAAAGATAAATGCTAATATAAAACTTGAAGGATATATGCAAACTAAAGAATTTTCGCGATTTTTATTTAAATATTTTCAAAATGAAGAAATTCAAATGAAAATTAAAAAATCAAACCCTTATGCGTCCAGATACGGCAATAATAATGACGTTTTTATACATGTAAGATTGGGAGATGCGTTATGTCACAATCCTGGATTTGATTATTATGATAATGTGATGTCAAAAATTCATTTTAATGATGGTTATATATCTTCAGATACCATTCAACATAATATATGTAAGCGGCTTATTCAAAAATACAATTTGAAAATTATAAACACTGATGAAGTTGATACTATACAATTTTCATCAACATGTACACATTTAATATTATCGAATGGTACATTTTCTTGGACAATTGGTGTTTTAGGGTTTTTTTCAAATGTATACTATCCCAAAATTTCAACTATTTGGCATGGTGATATATTTTCGATTGATTCTTGGAATGAAGTTAAAATAAATATTAATGAAACCGATTGTAATTATGTGAGTTCACGTGGAATTATGAAAATATGTGATATTTATAGTAGTACACCAATCTCATCTATAAAACAATTGGTGAACTATGATTTTTCCAAATTAAAAGAAGGAACATCAATATATATATGTGGTTCTGCGTTGCCTCATTTTGTAAATGTCGTTGCACCACAAATAAAAGTTAATTATCGACTTGTAACTGGCGATTGTGATGAAACCATTCCTATGGATGTGTTTCCAGGACCTAACGAATTTCAAGCATTTTTAAATTCACCATATTTAATTCATTGGTATTCTCAAAATTGTGCTATTAAAAATTGTCCAAAAATGACTCAAATGCCAATCGGAATGGATTATCACACAATGTCACAGAATAATCATGAATGGGGTCCCAAAACGTCTCCTGTAGAACAAGAACAACAGATTAAGACAATCGCTGAAAATTCAAAACCTATATGTGAACGCAAAATGATGGCATATGCTAATTTTCAATTTTTAATGACAACTCGTTATGCACAAGACCGCTACCAAGCAATTGCACAAATTCCTCAAGAACTTGTTTATTATGAACCTTTGAAAACTTCTCGTTTGAATACCTGGAAAACTCAATCTGAATATGCTTTTGTTATATCTCCACATGGAAATGGATATGATTGTCATAGAACATGGGAAGCATTGATATTAGGATGCATTCCTATAGTTAAAACGTCTTTTCTAGATGAATTGTTTGATAATTTGCCAGTATTAATTGTAAAAGAATGGTCGGACATAAACATTCAATTGCTAGAGAATACGGTAAAAATGTTTCAAAACAAAACATTCAACCTTGAAAAATTAACATTGAAATATTGGGAAAGTGTTATAAAAGGACAAAAAGATGTTAACTAATATAACACCATATTCGACACTATAGTAAATATTAACGTACAAATTTATATTTACTGTGAACAATTTAATTTAACTATACATTTTATTTAACATCGCTGGGTCGTCGTCAAATAAAAACAAAGGCGATATCATTATTTTTGCACCATTCTTTTGAATTGCCTGAAAATGAAAACTACGATGTTCACAATCATCTTGATTTGCGGTAATATAAGGATTTGTTCCCACACATTGAATATTTTTATCTAATAATTCTTTTGGAATTAATCTGATTGATTCATGTATTGACCAATTATAATAGCAATCTTTGAATTTTTCATATCGATATATAGCAAATCCATTAAATGCTGAATAACATGGTAACAATTCATCTTCATTTAATTTTGACAATTGATTTTTAATAACATCACGTATATAAAATACTAATTGTTTTGCGTTTGGCCAGTTCCAACAAGAAAATACATAAGGATCGATAGACAATGCCCATATGTCGTAGTATACAATTCTATTGAATGACAATGCATCCCAATCTGTACGCAATAAGTATTTATTTAAATTATTTAAATTAATCGGTGATTCACATACATCATCACAGTCAATCATTATAAAATAATCCCATCCTGGTTTGTGCAAATTATGAATATGTCGCAATATCGCATTTCTAGCATTTGCGATGTTTTGAACTCTTATGTTTGTTAATGGGTTTGGATTTACGAGAATGTCCATGTTTGGAATATTTTGACGGATTTGTTGCAATTTTTCAAACGTATTATCTGATGATTTGTCATAAGCAATAATTACATGATATTCTTCAAACAATCCGCCTATTTTTTTTATATTTGCAAATATATTGTCCAAATATCTAGAAACGTCTTTGCAACATCCGCCTATAAAACATTTTGATTTTTTATTATCCATTTAACAATACTAGTAAAAATAAAAATTCTTTATTTATTTTGTCGACAAATTATCGAAATTGCATTTTAAATGTCTTTTTATTATTTAGTTGCCATACAAATGCCTCAAAATTTAAATAAACACAATTAATATTTTTCAAGCATAACACTTTGTAGTCAGAAGTTTCTGGATGAAATTGAGTTGTTCCTGGAAGAGAACAGTGTCTAATTATATCTATAGTGTTTAATATATTTAACATTGTGTTTCGTTTTGACACTATAAATGCGTCTGGATATGCGCCTTGATTATATACATCAAATCTTGGTTGAGTTGCAACATACGCATGGTTTTCATCATTTTTGAAAATGTTATCAAAAAATGTGGATAAGTTACGCGATGAAGATATTTTAACGTCGGGTCTTGTTGTAATAATTATGTCGAATACAATATTATTTTGTTTTTCACATTCTAAAATTGTTGATATGCTACATTGGGCAATATATTTTTTAAACAAATAAGTATTCTTTGATTTTTGTATATTTGTACAGTCGGCCGAATAATTTTCATACACATATTTAAACTCATCATTATTCATAGAAGGTGTATACTGTTTTACAAACGCATTTGGAAATATTTCTCTTACTAATTCCACATTTTCTGTAGTCCATGTTGAATATAATATGTAATATTCATGTTTATTTGAATATAGATATTTATAAATTTCGTCTTTTAGATTATGAATTAATTTGGGTTGACCACATAAATTTATGCAAATTTTCATTATAATAATACGCTTGAAATTTTTAAACCGCCCTGCTTATTTTAGATATTTTGTCTAAATCCCTTATGTATGTTATTTCTTAATAAATCTTCTTCTTACACCTTTGCACCGATAAAATTTCATTAACGGTCAATTCTACCAATAACAAGACCCTTCTACATTCGTATAATTCTTCGGTTTCTCCACATCTTTCGGTCTTGTCCATGACCCATTCATATAAATTCTTAACACATCTTGTCTCTCACGTATCCATCTCTGTCCATTAATTCCAAAATACATTTGAAGCACACCTCCTACATAGACTGCCGATTTGCCCGACTTATATATATGTGAGCAAATCAAATTTCCATATCCTCCCGCCGATACTAATGCCACATCATACGTATCTTGTATCGCATCCAAACGTTCACAAAATCTCGACAATTCCACATCGAATTCCTGGGATTCTTCAGTTCCTTGTGTCTGTGGAGGACGAATCGTCGTAATTTCACAATCTGGAAACAAATCTATTCCATATATTTCTTTTCTTATCGGAATCTTCTCTCGGATTGACTCTTCAAATGCCGACACAATTAAGACGCGTTTTCCACGAAGAGCCAATGTCCACGGTTCCGATTGAATATAATGGAAAATATCAAGAGCAAATGCCCATAATGGTGTTTTCCCCGGATATTTCTCTCGAATATAATCATGTGATTGTGAATAAAAATGATATACATCTCCTTGTGGTTCCCATGCCGTATACATCTCACAGCCATCAAATGCTTCCATATACAGTTTCGAATATTTCGCAATCGAATCATATCCTGTAAGTCGGATTCCCGCATTATTCTTCATTGTCCCCACTGTTTTATTCACATAGTTTTGAAAATCCGTAGAAATGGCACCAGAACGCATCATCATTTCCGCATACACCGCATAATCATTCTCTATACCAGCAATTCTTGGTATAATAAAATTCTCTCCGACACTTAATTTGTGAGAGATATATTCTCTAAGTTTCGTATTATCATTAAATTCATACTGTGTAAAGTTGTCATTTTTAGATGCACATGAAGCTAATGTATTTCCCCTACATCCAGGTATAATCGAATTTGGATTAATATTTACAGACATTGGTACAACAAACCCCCAAGGTGGTCCAATTACATCAGCCCGTGTATAATTTCTCTCCGCAGAATGATGAACATGATACGTTTTAATAAATGTCGGGTCATTAATCACTTCATATCCCAATATATTCAACAAATAAATCATTTTATTATCGCATCCCGGTTTTCCAAATTCAAATTGGAATGCTTTCGTCTCTCCAACAGTAGGTGTAAAATTCGAATGAATAATCCAAGTATCTTGAGAGTCGAAACGAGGTCCAAATATTTTAGATTGGCGAATGTCACGTAAATCTAATTCATAACGTAGAAGAGCAAAGGCTTGTTTCTTTTCATGGGCATTTGAATAACGCAAATTCTCTACGGTAGAATCGAAAAATATATCGGCATTAATTACAGCATTATAACCGACAATTTCATTCTCTCGGATATATTTATAGACATCACTGAAACGAAGACGTTTGCCATTAGTGGAAATTTGGATTAATTTGTCTTTGAATACTTGTGGGGCGGATTCAATGCCTAATTCTTTTTCTGTATAAATTCTCTCGTTTAAGAGATATACTTTGTCGATAAAAGGATTTTTCAGATTCATGGAGAGGCAAAGTCGGATTTCGTTTGCGCGAGCCGGGACAGGATGAATAAAAAACTGATATAAGACATTGATTTTATCAGAAGTTGTTGGTGTTTGACCACGCGAGAAAACAGGAGACAAAGATAAGATTTTCATTTATAACTAAGAGCACATTGTTTTTATGTTTTTGTATTTCTAAATAAAAAATTGAAATAAAATGAATACTAACAAGTATAAATCAATCTCTATCATTAATATAATGGCAACTCTATTTGAACGTGAACCTGTGGGAGGCGCAAAAAAAGATGGACCTGTAGAGGGCAAACGCGTATATAACGTGTATGTGAAAACAATGCTTCATCAAAAAATTGCGCTGAAAATTACGGAAATCGGCAAAAATGTAAAACAAAATTTAGAGAAACAAGTGGTCGCTAGAAATGAAGGTCGTTGTATTGCCCAAGGATATATTAAACCGAATTCTGTTGCTATCCAAAGTTATTCATGTGGAAAAGTAAGAGAGCAAAAAGTCGAATTTGATGTGATTTTCGAATGTTTATTATGTCATCCAGTCAAAGATATGATGTTGGAATGTAAAGTCAAAGATGTAACATTGGCAGGAATACATGCTATTGTAAAAGACGCCGACAGTGATAATGAACCAATTACAGTATTTTTAGCAAAAGATCATCATCATGGAAATCGCACTTTTGCCGAAATCAAAGAAGACCAAACCATCGTAGTTCGTGTGATTGGCGTGCGTTATGAATTGAATGACCCTGTAATTACAGTATTGGCAGTGATATAAACATGTTCGCACAAAAAAATTATAAACAAATGTTGATATTCTTATTATAATAATGTCAACTACAGAAACACCTACGTTTATTTCAAAATACAAACCTTATTTTATCCGTGATTTTTTCTTGAATTCAGACCATTATTTGATTTTGAACACATTATTTGCTCTCGATGATATTCATCTTCTTATTGTTGGGAATCCATGTTGTGGAAAAACATCATTATTAAATGCTATTATTCGTGATTATTATGGTCTCGATAAGAATTCGCAATTTCCAGAGCACAATATTATGTTTATTAATAATTTGAAAGAGCAAGGAATTCATTTTTATCGAAATGAGATGAAAACATTCTGTCAAAGTTATTCGAATATTTATGGAAAGAAAAAATTAATCGTGATTGATGATATCGATACAATTAATGAACAAAGTCAACAAGTATTTCGCAATTATATTGATAAATATTCGAATCATGTTCATTTTATTTCTGTATGTACCAATATTCAAAAAGTCAATGAATCTCTCCAATCTAGACTTCATATTATTAAAATGAACGCTATCGAACGTGAACATTTAGAAACCACCGCAAATAAAATAATTGTCGCAGAAAAAATCAATATTTCTCCCGACGCAGTTCAGTTTCTTATAAACATTTCGAATAATTCATTGCGGACATTAATCAATCATCTTGAAAAAATATATGTGATAAATCGACAGGATGATGTATTTGATTTGGAAAAAATAAGAGCATTATGCTCGAATATTTCTTACACACAATTTGAAACATATATTCGATTATTACAAAATTGCGATGATAAAACCTCTCTTTTTCCAGCGATTAAAATCTTGTATGAAATTTATGAATATGGTTATTCAGTAATCGATATTTTTGATTATTTTTTTCAATTTATTAAGAATACTGAATTATTGGATGAAACGGTCAAATATAAAATCATTAAATCACTCTGTAAATACATTACTATTTTTCATAAAGTCCATGAGGACCCAATAGAACTTGCTTTTTTTACTATGGAAATACAACCTGAATTTTTATAGAGAAATATATATTGTTGATAATAAATAATAATTTATTATTTACACTTTTTCATTCATATCTCTTATTTTTTTGTTTATTTTTTTATTTTTTGTTTATTTTTTATTTTCCAGCAGCAGCAGACCATTGATTTTCATTATAACCATTGATCACCATATATTTATTTTTATTTGCTTTCCAAAATGCAACTTTTGCGTCTAATGCTTTATCTTCAATTGAACGAGGATAAACACGATTACGTCTTGAATCCATATAGGCTTTATCTTTATCAGTCATTTCCGGTTTTACTCCATAACAATTAGCACCGAATTTAATATATGGATTTTTGAAATAACCACCATTGATTCCAGGACGACCTAAATCATGCTCATGTCCTTTTACACTTTGTAATTTTTGCCATGTATCTTTTTGTGTTGGAAAATAAGCATGTTGTCCTTCACTCCAGCCATAACTTGTCCATTCTGCTCCATGATTATAAGCATCTTCAATTTCATCATAAGTAGCCAATCTGGCACCTAAACTCGCACATACAGCTTTGGCATCATCAAATGTATATAAATTATTAGAAACATTGAATACTTCTTCTTTTGATGTTGGAGTGGTATTATCGGATGAAGCATTCGAATCTGAAGAATTTTCTACCTTTTTCAAATAATTCCAATCACCGAAAATAATATCTACAATCGGAATATTCAATACATATTTAAAAAATTGGATTGCGATTAAGATTGCTAAAAATAAATAGGCTTTTGTCTCCAAAAATCCAACAGAGAATGGTTTCTCCGTCGATGTCATTGGGATACCAAGAATAAATATGCCCAAATAGAAACAAATAATAAATCCAATCACTTCAAAAATAGAATAATAATTATTCAAATACATTTTAGTATTCGCAACAGTATCTGAAAAAAATGTGCTTGGATTTTGAATATATAGATATCCAATTACAAGCACTAATAAGAATAATACAACAATATCTATTAAGTTGCCTAAACGATGATTGCCACCAGGTTGCGACTTATCAATAAACAATCCCAAAACAAAATAAATAGCAAAATATAAAATTACGAATCCAATTGTAATTGTAAATGTGAAACCATCGAAATGATTATCTTCTGGGTTTACCGTATAATTCGATTTTCCAGAGGTATCCGTTTTCGTATCATTTCCAGAAGTGTCTGACATTATCTTAATAATATATCTTTCTGATACATTCTTAGAGTGCCCCCATATTCATTTCATCATCTTCCTCTTCATCATCGATTTGTGCCTGATTCAAAATATCATCACGGTCAAACCGGATTTTTACACCAATCCAACTATTATTTTTCGCCTTTCCATAAGTCTTGTCCATGAATGTATGAACTTTCTTAATATTCGGCAATCCTTTGTTTCCATAGGTTTGGGCAAACCAAATATGAAATTCCGTATTCAATTCCGATTTTCCGATTTTTCCACCTTCAGCACGCATTACTTTATCTCTAACAAATTCAGCAATGAAATCTTGACTCTGTTGATATTCACGACTTGCTGATAAGACGACTTCGCAATCTTGTACACTGCCACCCGTCTTCTTCGCATGTTCGACCAACATCGACATAAATACCGTTTTCCAACTGTCGAATTTCTCATGAATACGGTCATCAATCAGATATTGATACGGCTTATCAGGGTCATCGTGCACCGGATTTTCAGTGAATAATGATTCGAATGGCACAACACGAATACGACGCCAAGTACCATTATCCTGTGCTTTTACTTCCATCAAATGATTCGTACATAATACTAATTTGAATTGCGGATAGTATGTCATAGTTTTCGAGGAATAAGGCGCACGACACTGAATCGGGTCTAAACCACTTGTCAATTGTTTCAATGGACCTTCTTTAATCGCATCGGATTCGGATGGCTCCATAATTACCGCATAACGAATTGCCTTCAATTCCGCCAATTCTGCCGATGTACCACCAATTTTTGCTCTATCCTGTGTAATCGCCGATAATGGAACAACGCCTTTATATTCTCCCATAATTGTATCCATCAAAGTACATAAAACCGATTTTCCATTTCGTCCTTCACCATAATAATTATTGAAGGTTTGTTTATCGGGTGTGCCGATTAATACCGATGCCAAATGGTCCCACATATACTTACATAATTCTTTTCGAGGGAATAATTTATTCATAAAATCATTGATTTCGGCCACAGTATCTCGGTTCAGTTCGCGATAATCCACATAATCAATATTGGTGGATTTCGAAATATAATCTTCTGGACAACCGGCGCGGAAAATGCCTTGTTTAAAATCGAAGACTCCATTATTGAAACATAATAAATAAGGGTTTTCATCGAGTTTTTCCATGAATTGACTATCATAAAACAATTCACGCGCCTCTGTCATAATGTTTTTCTTATCATTACTTGAACCAAGCAAAGGGACTAATTGACAGATTCGAATCAATTTGGCTTTTTCTCTTCGAATACGTGTATCACCTTCATCTACCTGTTGCATTGCACCCAGACGTTCACTCATTTGCATCATTTTCCTTTCATAAATTTTACATAATTCAGTAGAGATTTTATGACGCAAATAATTACCGGCTTCATCTTCAATCCATCGATGTCCTGAATATCGCATCCATATATTATTTTTTACACTGACACATACACATTCATCTCCATACAAGAAATGTAAGACTTCAGCAAACGCATAATCATTCGACAATTTGCCTTTTACTTTTTTCTTTTCATCGGCATCCAATGCGTCAATCATATCAACAGCAGATGTTAATGTTTTGTCAATATGATAATCGACACTATTAAAACGAACCTCCGCATATTTTTCAGGAGCATCTTTTTCTGACCATCTGCGCAATGAATTCTTATTTAATCCAAGCACATTATTCTTATCGAATTTTTGCCATTTTTCATATAAACTCGGAATATCTCCAAAATGGAAAGCAGTTGATTGAGCACTAAACGCAATCCAAGTCAAGAATAGAATATCATGAGTATTGGATAATGCCCATCCAACGCGCATCCATT
>Ga0255211_1000403_pt1 | contig 15832 bp, 14 predicted proteins | sample Miss_Yuk_RepB_8d_FD_183036 | JGI IMG/M metagenome (GOLD analysis project Ga0255211, IMG submission 183036) | Freshwater microbial communities from Mississippi River, Louisiana, United States - Miss_Yuk_RepB_8d | ecosystem: Environmental > Aquatic > Freshwater > River | place: USA: Louisiana...
GCTGGCGGGGTCGGTAGCGTGCTGCTGCGCGACCGGACCCGTGAGATTCAAATCAGACAGCTAAGCATGTAGAACTGGCCGGTGATGGCTTGCGGACGGGGGTTCGATTCCCCCCGGCTCCACCAAGTTACTGTTTGACGATGTCCGACAGAGTCTAGGGCGCTAAGTAAATCAACGACTTAGCGCCCTTTTCTTTTCCGCCGTGGTCCGCCGTGACCCGACGTGAACCACCCCCTGCTACAGTAACTTCCGCAGTAACCGCCCTCGGCGCCGGTTGCTGCGACGAAAGTTACTGCAGGAAGGCGGTGCGCGATGGCGAAGAACCTGATCCCCGGCGACTCCACGCTCAAGGCGATCAAGCCCGGTGACCCGCGCAAGCGCATCAGCGACGGCGAGGGCCTGTACCTGCTGCTGTTCGTCAAGGGCGGCGCCCACGGCTGGCGCTTTGACTACAGCCACGGCGGCAAGCGCAAGACGCTGTCACTTGGCACCTACCCGAACACCAAGCTTGCGCCGGCCCGTCAGAAAGCCGACGAGTTCCGCAGACTGGTGGCCGCCGGCACCGACCCGAGCGCACTGCGCCAGGCCGACAAGGCCGAGCAGCACGCGCAGGCAGCGGCCGATGCACGGGAAGATCAGGGCCTGCCACCCGTCAACAGTTTCGAGGCGGTGGCCAGGGAGTGGGTCGAGACGATCCACCGCAGCAAGGTCAGCGCGGGCCATGCCGACCGCACACTGATCCGATTCGAGCAGGACGTGTTCCCCTGGCTCGGCCGCACGCCCATCGACGACGTGACGGCCGCCGACCTGCTGACGGTGCTGCGCCGCGTGGAGGCGCGCGGCGCCATCGAGACGGCGCACCGCGTCAAGGACGCCTGCGGGCAAGTCTTCCGCTACGGCATCGTCACCGAGGTGTGTAGGCGCAACCCGGCCGCCGACCTGAAGGAAGCCCTGCAGCCGGTCAAGCCAAAGCACATGGCCAGCGTCACCGAGCCGAAGGCCGTGGCCAACCTGCTGCGCATGATCGAGGGTTACCAGGGCCAGCCCACCACGCGCGCAGCCCTGCAGCTGGCGCCGATGCTGTTCCAGCGCCCGGGCAACCTGCGGGCGATGGAGTGGGCTGAGGTGGATCTGGACGCGGCGGTGTGGACCATCCCCGCCGCGAAGATGAAGCGCACGCTGCACGACAAGTCGAAGGGCCAGCCCCACGACGTGCCCCTGGCCACGCAGGCCGTGGCCATCCTCAAGGACCTGCAGCCGCTGACCGGCGCCGGCCAGTACGTGTTCCCCAGCGTGCGCGGCGGCGACCGCCCCATGTCCAACATGACGCTGAACGGCGCGCTGCAGCGCATGGGCATCGACACGCAGAACGACCTGACCACGCACGGCTTTCGCGCGATGGCGCGCACGATGCTGGCCGAGCGGCTGGGCGTGCCGGAAGCCATCATCGAGGCGCAGCTGGCCCACAGCGTCAAGGACAGCCTCGGCCGCGCCTACAACCGCACCCAGTTCGCCGAGCAGCGCCGTGCGCTGATGCAGCAGTGGGCCGACTACCTCGACCGCCTGCGCAAAGGGGCCGACGTGTTGCCGTTCACCCGAGCGGGCTAGTACCGAATCGTCGCGCCTAGGCTGATCCCCGAAAACCCGTTTCCCTGACGGGCTGGCGCGGCGACCCTATCAGGGGTGCGCGAGGGGTGCATGCGTTTGTCAGCGGAGGAATTGCTTTTTCGGCATGAGGTTGAGTCCATCAGGACGATTGAGGCCGGCCGAGTCGCCGCAACGCTTGGACGACCACTTCCCCATCTTTCGCCCGAGCATGAAGTGCTGCTCAGCGAGTTCATTGATCGGAAACTTGACTTCAATCGTCTTCCACCGGAGGTTCAGTTCTTCATTTCGATAAAGAGCGAAAGGGACCGATTGGCCGATCCGTATCGCTACTCATCTCTCCCGGAGCGCCTTAGTCAGCAAGTTTGGAATCCACGCGACGGACTATTGTTGTTGGCTGGTATCAGTCCAATGGGTGCGCTGATTGACTGGACGTGGAATAACTACATGGGGGCTGAGATTTTCGACTCTCCGAAGATCAGAAACGCCCTACCGTTGACTGCCGGGGACGATTTCTATCTCACGCCCGTTGCGGAAGCATGGAGCGAGGAAATTGCGGAGATGCGACGCGTACTTCGAGAGGACGGGCCTCAATTGCAGGCGATTGACCTCGAACGGACCAAGCGCAAAGTCAGTCAGTGGCTTAAGCACCGTGAAGATCCTGAAGTAGTCGAGAAGTCGAAATTGCTCGACGGATATGGCGTGGTCTTAGGTCGATTGGTGAGGCGGTGGAATTCGACTGATCACGATATTGGTGCGCGCTATGCGCCAGCCTACTTTTTGAAGTGGGCAAGTGAGAACGGGTTCACGCCCGAGTGGGCTGCATGGGCGCTGAAGGAAGGGCTTATCGATGCTCACGACAGCGTCTATCGCGCTCCCTTCTTTGATCCGGACGCTGAGGACTACCCGGAACTACTTCATATTGCTGTTGCTGCATGGGAGTACGCGCGGCGCCAATCGTCTGGGACACCGAAGCAACGGATAGAGAGGTTCCTGGCCGAAAGATACGGCTCGACGATTCCGAGGACCACTCGCGGGCTCATCGCTCAAGTGGCCAATTGGCAGCGAACTGGAGGCCGTCCTGAGGGAGGGAAAACATAACGCTGAAATCTACAGAACGTTCTGGCTATTAAATTCCGGCCACTACGAGAATGATCGCCTCATGATCAACCGACGTGAGGCGAATATGTCCGAAATCATCCAACCTGCCACGAATCAGCTTCGGGAGCCCCGGTCCAAAACGCATCAACCGTTGCATGTTCTGCAAGTGCAGGAAGCACTTCTGAAGATTCGTACCGTTGAAGTGGCGACCGCATTAAGTAAGAGCACCATCTACGCAAAGATGGCCGCAGGTGAATTCCCGCAGCCCATTCGGCTTGGCGCGCGATGCACCCGCTGGCGCGCGGCTGACGTGACGGCCTGGCTTGCCGCCCAAGTTGCATAAGCAGGGGGGCGCCATGACCGACAACAAAAAGGCCGCCCCGGATAAGAGGGCGGCCCTGAAAGCGATCCGCGACAAGTTTACCGGCACGTCGCGTGAAACCCAGCGCGAGCGGCTGCGAGCAGGGTTCAGGCTGTTTCCGATGATCAGTACACAGGAGGCCCGGGATTATCTCGACATCCTGCACCCGGCCGGGCGGGTCAAGGAACTGCGCGAGGAAGGGCAGAACATCCTGACCCTGTGGACCACGGTGGAAACCGACGGTGGCTGCAAGCACCGCGTGGCTGATTACCTGTGGGTGCGTGAGGTGGCCCATGCGTGAACAGTTGCTGTGGCGGGCTCAGGCGCTGGCCCACCGGTTGCCCGGGCTGGGCGTTGGCCCGGACCTGGCATCGTTGCCGCTGGCCGACCTGTGGGGCGTCTACCGGTTGCTGCTGCGCGTGGCCGCGGAGGCGGGCTATGGCTCAACAGCGTGAGGCGCCGGCCTATCAGGAGTACGCGGCGAGCATGATGGCCAGGACCGCCTACCGGGTGATGAGCCTGGAGGCCCGCGGGTTGCTCTACTCGTTGCGGCTGGAGTGCTGGGTCAATGGCAGCGTGCCGGCCGATCCGCGCACGCTGGCGCGCGTGCTGGGTTACCCGCCTGAGCAGATCGAGGCGGCGCTGCCCGAGGTGCTGCCGCTGCTGCGCATCACCGACGACGTGATCCGGTGTCCAGAGCTGGACGACTACCGCGATCACCTCGACGAGCGCCGGCAGCGGCAATCCGACGGCGGGCGGGCCGGCGCCGCCAAGACGAACGGCGCCCGGTCTATCGGCACGTCGGGTAAGCCATCGGGCAAGCCGCGACTGGCCCGCGGGTCCTTAGTAAAGCCCAGTTCAGTACAGCCAAGCCAAACACAAGACGGCATGGAAGGCGCGGCGATGAACGATGGCTGGCTGAGCGACTATGAACGGGCCAGCAGGGGCAGCTAGGAAGCCTGGGCGAAGTACGCAGCGGCAAGGCGCGCTGCGGGTTTCGCTGTTGATTTCGTAATCCGTGGAGGGGGCACGCATGGCGCGAGGGGGTTACCGGTACGGGGCAGGGCGGCCCGGCCGCAAGGTCAAGGCCGAGGGCTGTCTACGGCTGGACGTGCGCGACCTGGCGCGGCGCGATCTGCTGCAGGACGGCTACTGCTTCTCGTGGCGCTGGACGAACCACTACACGGGCGAGTCGGCCGGCAGCATCAGCATCAACGTGGAACGCCACGCGCTGGCGCTTCGCTTTTCCTGTGACGAGCGGCCCACGGTCCAGCGCGTTGCCCGCGTCACGACGCCCTGCCAGTTCGGCGGGTCAAGGCCATGGCTGTGCTGCCCGCGATGCGATGGCCGGGTGGCCGTGCTGTACCTGCGCCGGGCGATGTTCGCCTGCAGGCGCTGCCAGGGCGTCAGCTACGCCAGCCAATCGGAGGATGTCGTGGCGCGAAGCTGGCGGCGGCAATCGAAGCTGGAGGCCCGACTGGGGCCTGACTGGCGTCGGCCCAAGGGCATGCACCGGGCCACGCGCACACGGCTGCTGTCGGCGATCCTGCAATGCGAGGAAGTCCGAGACGACGCCTTGCGCGCCTACGCGGCGCGGCTGGGGTTCATCAGCGGGTTGCTGGTCTGATCGGCCATCCGCAGGGTGGCGGCGTCCTGATGCAGTAACTTCTGCAGTAACTTTCCAGATTCCGTGGTGCCGTCATAGGTGGTTGGAGTGACCCCGGCCCAAGACAAGGTCCACATAGGACCGCAAACGAAGAAAGCGCCAAGGAAATCAACGCCTTGGCGCTTTTCTTTCTTGGCTGCCTGGGATGCACCGTGCGGCCGTTGCCGGTGCGGTGGGGGCACAGCTGGAGGCAGCACCGGGGGCCCATGGGCTGCCGGGTGTGCCCGGCGGATCGGGCGGGTCGGTCGGCAGGTTTGCAGGGTCATGCGGTCCACGCTTGCCAGCGAGCCATGCCTCCTCGGCCACCAGGTGGCCGGCCGTGCCACATCCGGCCGGCGGATCCCCTGGGCGTGGCTGGCGCCCTCAAGTTGCCAGGCGCGCGGCCGATGGCAGCCCATGGCCAGCGCTTCCTCTTCATCGTCCGCCCGTCCCCAGAACGTCCACGGTGGCTGGGAGGGCGTGCGCCGCCCGCCGCGGCACAGCGACGAGTCGCTGACCGGGACCACGCGCCTGTGGCTGCGCCGCCTGCCCGCGGGCCGGCGGCCGCTGCGCCTGTGCACGCTGTATCCGCGGGTGGCCAACCGCATTGCCTGGCACTGGCGCGATCCGGCGCAGGCGCGCGAGGTGCTGGACGACCTGCTGACCGACCGCCGCGGCGGCCGGCGCGGCTTCCCGCGGCCGGTCGTGCAGGAGTTGCGCCGGCTGCTGGTGCTGTGCGGCGGCGCCGCCGAGCCCGAGGACAGCCCCGGCTACCTGCAGACGCTGCGCCACCTGCTGCTGCGCCACTGAGCCGGAGCCGCCGCCGGGTGGGCGCGGTGCGCGCCGCCCCCGGCTCCGTGCCGATCTGGCCCTGCTTTACATCGCTGCTGCGGGCCTGATCCCGCTGGGTGGCGGCTACCATGGCCCGGTCGCCGGCCCGCGGCTGCGGGCGCTGCCGTCCATCATCCTGCGCCGCCGCCATGAGCCCCAGCACCGCCCGCCACCGTCCCGCCGCCGCGGCCGATCCGTCCGCCGCCGCGACCGGCGCGCGGGGCGCCGGCCGGCTGGAGTGGCAACGCCTGCTGGAGTGGCTGCGCGAGGACGGCCTGGTCGGTGCCGACGACGCGCAGCAGCTGGTGCGGCGCTTCGGCGCCGGGGCCTCCAGCCTGCACGCGCTGGTGCGCCTGGGCGGCGCCGGCCTGCAGCACCAGGGCCGCACGCTCGATTGCGAGGCGCTGACCGAATGGCTGGCCCGCCGCGTGCAGCTGCCCTACCTGCGCATCGACCCGCTGAAGGTCGACGTCGGCCGCGTCGCCGAGGTGATGAGCCTGCAGTACGCCGAGCTGCGCCGCGTGCTGCCGGTGAAGGTGGAGGCCGACGCGGTGACGGTGGCCACCAGCGAGCCCTTCGACACCGCCTGGCAGCCCGAGATCGAGGCCCACACCCGCAAGCGCGTGCGCCTGGTGCTGGCCAATCCCGAGGACATCGCCCGCTACACGACCGAGTTCTACCACCTGGCCCGCTCGGTGCGGCAGGCGCAGAAGACCGGCGAGACCGCGGCCAGCGCCAGCTTCGAGCAGCTGGTGGAGCTGGGCAAGACCAACAAGCAGCTCGACGCCAACGACCAGGGCGTGGTGCAGGTGGTGGACTGGCTGTGGTCCTATGCCTTCGACCAGCGCGCCAGCGACATCCACCTCGAGCCGCGGCGCGAGCTGGGCGCGATCCGCTTCCGCATCGACGGCGTGCTGCACACCGTCTACCAGGTGCCGCTGGCGGTGATGAACGCGATGACCGCGCGCATCAAGCTGCTGGGCCGCATGGACGTGGTCGAGCGCCGGCGGCCGCAGGACGGCCGCATCAAGACCAAGCGCCCCGACAGCGCCGACGGCCCCGGCGGCGAGGTCGAGATGCGCCTGTCCACCCTGCCCACCGCCTTCGGCGAGAAGCTGGTGATGCGCGTGTTCGACCCCGAGACGGTGGTCAAGGACGTGCATGCGCTGGGCTTCGCCGCCCACGACGCCGAGCGCTGGCAGCAGCTGGTCGGCCAGGCCCACGGCATCATCCTGGTCACCGGGCCCACCGGCAGCGGCAAGACGACCACGCTGTACTCGACGCTGAAGTCCCTGGCCACCGACGCGGTCAACGTCTGCACCGTCGAGGACCCGATCGAGATGATCGAGCCGGCCTTCAACCAGACCCAGGTGCAGGCCGCGCTGGACATGGGCTTTGCCGAGGGCCTGCGCGCGCTGATGCGCCAGGACCCGGACATCATCATGGTCGGCGAGATCCGCGACCTGGCCACCGCCGAGATGGCCATCCAGGCCGCGCTGACCGGCCACCTGGTGTTCAGCACCTTGCACACCAACGACGCGGCCGCGGCCATCACCCGGCTGGTCGACCTGGGCGTGCCGCCCTACCTGATCTCGGCCACGGTGATCGGCGTGCTGGCGCAGCGCCTGGCGCGCACCCTGTGCCCCGACTGCAAGGCCCGCGACGACGGCTTCGACCGCGCCACGCTGGAGGACCTGGCCCGGCCCTGGCGCGTCAGCGGCGCGGTGCGCGCCTACAAGCCGGTGGGCTGCCTGGCCTGCCGGCACACCGGCTACCGCGGCCGCGTCGGCCTCTACGAGCTGCTGGTGATGGACGAGGCCGCCAAGCGCGCGGTGCACCCGGCGCACGACATCGCGGCCCTGCGCCGCCAGGCGGTCAAGGGCGGCATGCGCCCGCTGCGCCTGGCCGGGATGATGAAGGTCGCCGAAGGCCAGACCACCATCGACGAGGTGCTGCGGGCCACGCCCGCCTGGTCGGAAGCCTGACCCGCGGCGCTGCGGGCGCCCGACCCGAGGGCGCGGACAGGGCCGTTGTCGCGCCTGCGACAGCGTCAGCCGGGGGTGCCGCGCGCTTACGTGGAAACCACACCGGGGGCTCCGGGGGGGCTCCCTAGAATCCGCGCGAACGTCGTGTCAGTGTCCGAGGAGACCGCGCAGTGAAGATCAAGAGCCAGAAGGATTTCTGGTCGGGGTTGTTGTTCGTGGCCGTCGGCCTGGGCTTTGCCTGGGGCGCCACCAACTACAGCTTCGGCTCATCGGCCCGTCCGGGCCCGGGGTACTTCCCCTTCGGACTGGGCCTGCTGATGGCCGTGCTGGGCGGCATGGTGCTGTTCAAGGCCCTGGTCGTCGAGACCGACGACGGCGAGCCGGTCGGCCGCTGGGCGTTCAAGCCCCTGCTCATCATCATGGCCTCGGTGGCCTTGTTCGGCTTCCTGCTGCCCCGCCTGGGCCTGGCGGTGTCGCTGCCCATCCTGATCGTGATGTGCAGCCTGGCCGGCGACGAGTTCCACTGGAAGGACGCGGTGATCAGCGTCGTCGTGCTCACCGTCGGCTCCTGGGCCGTGTTCATCAAGGGCCTGTCGCTGGTGATCCCGCTGTGGCCGAAGTTCATCACCGGCTGAGGCGCGCGACATGGATCTGCTGAACAACCTGGGCCTGGGCTTCCAGACCGCCTTCACCCTCACCAACCTGCTCTATGCCTTCGGCGGCGCGGTGCTGGGCACGCTGATCGGCGTGCTGCCCGGCCTGGGGCCGGTGACCACCATCGCGATGCTGCTGCCCAGCATCTACGCGCTGGACGCCACGCCGGCGCTGATCATGCTGGCCGGCATCTACTACGGCGCGCAGTACGGCGGCTCGACCACCGCCATCCTGATCAACGTTCCGGGCGAGTCCAGCTCGGTGGTCACCGCGCTGGACGGCTACCAGATGGCCCGCAAGGGCCGCGCCGGTGCGGCACTGGCCGCGGCCGGTCTGGGCTCGTTCTTCGCCGGCTGCGTGGGCACGATCATCATCGCCGCCTTCGCGCCGCCGCTGACCGAGCTGGCCTTCAAGTTCGGCCCCGCCGAGTACTTCAGCCTGATGGTGCTGGGCCTGATCGGCGCGGTGGTGCTGGCCTCGGGTTCGCTGGTCAAGGCGATCGCGATGATCCTGATGGGCCTGCTGCTGGGCCAGATCAACACCGACGTGATCTCGGGCGTGCCGCGTTACAGCTTCGACATCCCCGAGCTGACCGACGGCATCGGCTTCGTCGCCATCGCCATGGGCATCTTCGGCTTCGGCGAGATCGTGGCCAACCTGTCGCGGCCGTCGGAGCACCGCGAGGTCTTCACCAAGAGCGTCAGCGGCCTGTGGCCGACGGCGCAGGACTTCAAGGACGCCTTCCCGGCCGTGCTGCGTGGCACCTCGCTGGGCTCGATCCTGGGCGTGCTGCCCGGCGGCGGTGCGCTGCTGGCGTCCTTCGCCGCCTACACGCTGGAGAAGAAGAGCAAGGGCCGCCCGGGCGAGGTGCCCTTCGGCCAGGGCAACATCCGCGGCGTGGCCGGTCCCGAGTCGGCCAACAACGCCGGTGCGCAGACCAGCTTCATCCCGATGCTGACGCTGGGCATCCCGCCCAACGCGGTGATGGCGCTGATGGTCGGTGCGATGACCATCAAGGGCATCCAGCCCGGCCCGCAGGTGATGACCAGCAACCCGCAGCTGTTCTGGGGCCTGATCGCGTCGATGTGGATCGGCAACCTGATGCTGGTGATCCTGAACCTGCCGCTGATCGGCATCTGGATCAAGCTGCTGACCGTGCCCTACCGCTTCCTGTTCCCGGCCATCGTCGTGTTCTGCTCGATCGGCTCGTACTCGCTGAACAACAGCGCGTTCGACGTCTACATGACCGCCGCCTTCACGCTGCTGGGCTACGCCTTCTTCAAGCTGGGCTGCGAGCCGGCGCCGCTGCTGCTGGGCTTCATCCTGGGGCCGATGATGGAGGAGAACCTGCGCCGTGCGCTGCTGCTGTCGCGCGGCGACTGGACCACCTTCGCGACGCGGCCGCTGTCGGCGGGCCTGCTGGTGGCGGCGCTGCTGATGATCGTCGTGGTCATGCTGCCCTCGATCAAGGCCAAGCGCCAGGAAGCCTTCAAGGAAGAGGACTGAGGCCGGACGCGAGGGCCCGGAAGGGGCCTCGCGCCTGCCGAAGGACCGGCCGCGATACCAGCGGCCGGGCTTTGAGGCCGGACGCGAGGGCCCGGAAGGGGCCTCGCGCCTGCCGAGGAACGGCCCCGTCGCGGGGCCGTTGTCGTTTCTGAACACCCCGCGGCCGCGTGCCGCGCCGGGCACCGGCGCGACAGCCCGCTGCGCCGGCTTGCCCCATCATCCCCGGTCCATGACGCCGCCATCCTCCCGCCCCCTGCCCGGCGCGCTGGCCCCGCTGTCCCACCCGGTGTTCGCCAGCCTGTGGCTGACCTGGCTGGCGGCCAACGTGACGATGTGGATGAACGACGTCGCGGCGGCCTGGCTGATGACCCAGCTGACCACCAGCCCGGTGCTGGTGGCCCTGGTGCAGACCGCCTCGACGCTGCCGGTGTTCCTGCTGGGCCTGCCCAGCGGCGCGCTGGCCGACATCCTGGACCGCCGGCGCTGGTACGCCGCCACGCAGCTGTGGGTGGCGGCGGTGGCGCTGGTGCTGGCCGTGCTGGCGCTGCTGGACGGCCTGAACGCGCCGCTGCTGCTGCTGCTGACCTTCGCCAACGGCATCGGCCTGGCCATGCGCTGGCCGGTGTTCTCGGCCATCGTGCCCTCGCTGGTGCCGCGTGCCGAGCTGCCTGCGGCGCTGGCGCTCAACGGCGTGTCGATGAACCTGGCGCGGGTGTTCGGCCCGGTGATCGCCGGGGCGCTGCTGGCCGGGCTGGGCGCGGCGGCGGTGTTCGTGGTCAACGCGCTGCTGGCGCTGCTGGCCTCCTGGCTGATCCTGCGCTGGCGCGCCGAGCGCGCGCCCAGCGCGCTGCCCGGCGAGCGCTTCGTCGGCGCGATGCGCGTGGGCCTGCAGCACGTGGCCCAGTCGCCGCGCATGCGCGCGGTGCTGCTGCGCGTGTTCCTGTTCTTCCTGCAGATCAGCGCGCTGGTGGCCATGCTGCCGCTGATCGCGCTGCAGCTGCACGGCGGCGGCGCCGGCACCTTCACCGTGATGCTGGCCTGCATGGGCGCCGGCGCGATCGGCGCGGTGATGGCCTTCCCCTGGCTGCGCGCGCGCTTCGGCGCCGACGCCTTCGTGCTCGGCGGCACGCTGCTGCATGCGCTGGCCTCCTGCGCGGTGGTGCTGGCCCCGTGGCCGGGGCTGGCCTTCCCGGCGATGGTGCTGGCCGGCATGGCGCTGATCGCCACCGCCAACACGCTGGCCGTGGCGGCGCAGCTGGTGCTGCCGGACTGGGTGCGCGCCCGCGGCATGTCCTTCTACCAGATGGCCTTGATGGGCGGCTCGGCCGCCGGCTCGATGCTGTGGGGCCAGGTGGCCGCGGCCAGCAGCGTGCGCACCGCGGTGCTGGCCGCGGCCGTGGCCGGCCCGCTGGTGCTGCTGGCCACGCGGCGCTGGGCGGTGCAGGGCGGCGAGGACGGCGACCAGTCGCCGGCCGCCGTGCCCGCCGGCGCCGACGCGGTGCAGCCGGCGATCGACTTCGCCCCCGAGGACGGCCCGCTGATGGTGACCATCGAGTACCTGATCGACCCGGCCCGCGCCGCCGAGTTCGCCGAGGTGATGCAGGCCACGCGCCGCGCCCGGCTGCGCCAGGGCGTGCTCAGCTGGGGCTTGTTCCGCGACACCGCGCGGCCCGGCCGCTATGTCGAGTACTTCGTCGACGAGAGCTGGGTCGAGCACCTGCGCCGCCAGCAGCGCTTCACCGCGTCCGACGTCGGCCTGCGCGCGCGCCGGCTGGCCTTCCACCTGGGCAGCGCGCCGCCGCGCGTCGACCGCTACCTGGCCGACCCGCTGATGCGCTGACGCGCTGACGCGCTGGGCCGGCGCGCCGGCACAATCGGCCGACCTCCTCCGCCCCAGCGCCCACGCGCGCCCGCCGCCATGGACCACGCCTTCGACTACCGCGCCGGCTACCCGTCGGTGCGCACCCCGGTGTTCGCCCGCAACGTGGTGGCCACCTCGCACCCGCTGGCCGCCCAGGCCGGCCTGCGCATGCTGGCCGCCGGCGGCAACGCGGTGGACGCCGCGGTGGCCGCCGCCGCGGTGATGACCATCGTCGAGCCCTGCAGCAACGGCCTGGGCTCGGACGCCTTCTGCATCCTCTGGGACGGCACGCGGCTGCACGGCCTGAACGCGTCCGGCCCCGCACCGGCGGCCTGGACACCGGCCTGGTTCCGCCAGCGCCACGGCGACGCCGCCGGCGCGCCGCCGCAGCGCGGCTGGGACGCCGTGACCGTGCCCGGCGCCGTCGCCGCCTGGGCGGCGCTGAGCGAGCGTTTCGGCCGCCTGCCCTTTGCCGACCTGATGGCCCCGGCCATCGACGCCGCCGAGCGCGGCTACGCGGTGCCGGTGATCGTGGCCGACAAGTGGGCGGCCGCCGCGCGCGTGGCCGACCTGGTGCGCCAGCCCGGCTTCGCCGAGACCTTCCTGCCGCGCGGCCGCGCGCCGGCGGTGGGCGAGCGCTTCACCATGCCCGGCGCCGCGCGCGCGCTGCGCGCCATCGCCGCCAGCCGCGGCGAGGCCTTCTACCGCGGCGAGATCGCCGAGGCCATCGCCCGCCAGGCCGCCGCCGACGGCGGCGCGCTGAGCGCGGCCGACCTGGCCGGCTACCGGCCCGAATGGGTCGAGCCCATCGGCCAGGACTACCGCGGCTTCCGGCTGCACGAGATCCCGCCCAACGGCCAGGGCATCGCCGCGCTGATGGCCCTGGGCCTGCTGCAGCACTTCGACCTGCCGGCCCTCGGCGGGCCCGACAGCGTGGCGGTGCAGCACCTGCAGATCGAGGCGATGAAGCTGGCCTTCGCCGACGTCTACCGCTTCGTCTCGGACCCGGCGACGATGACCGTGTCGACGCAGCAGCTGCTCGACCCGGGCTACCTGGCCGCGCGGGCGCGGCTGATCGACCCGGCGCGGGCGCAGGACTTCGGCGCCGGCAACCCGGTGCGCGGCGGCACCATCTACCTGACCGCCGCCGACGAGCGCGGCATGATGGTCAGCTTCATCCAGAGCAACTACCTGGGCTTCGGCTCCGGCGTGGTCGTGCCGCCGTACGGGGTCAGCCTGCAGAACCGCGGCCACGGCTTCGCGCTGGACCCGGCGCACCCCAACGTGGTGGCGCCGGGCAAGCGGCCCTTCCACACCATCATCCCGGCCTTCCTGACGCGCGACGGCCGGCCGCAGATGAGCTTCGGCGTGATGGGCGGCAACATGCAGCCGCAGGGCCACCTGCAGACGCTGGTGCGCATGCTGGACTACGGCCAGCAGCCGCAGGCCGCCTGCGACGCGCCGCGCTGGCGCTACAACCAGGGCCTGGCGATCAACGTCGACGCGCACATGGACCGCGCGCTGCTGCAGGGCCTGCAGGCCCTGGGCCACCAGGCCCAGCCGCTGACCGACAGCTACCTGGACCTGGGCGCCGGCCAGTTCATCTGGCGCCTGGGCGACCCGGCGGTCGAGGGCTACGTCGCCGCCAGCGACCCGCGGCGCGACGGTCAGGCCGCGGGGTTCTGAGCCTCAGGCCTGCAGGCCGTCGTCGATCGCGCGCAGCGTGGTGGGCGCGTCCAGCGGCTTGGTCAGGAACTGCGCCGCCCCGGCGTCGAAGCATTCGTCGATGCGCTGCGGCCGCGTCTCGGCCGAGACCACGATCACCGGCGTGCGGCGCAGCCGGGTGTCGGCGCGCAGCTGGCGCAGCAGGTCGAGGCCGGGGCGGTCGGGCAGGTCCAGGTCGAGCAGGATCAGGTCGGCCTCGTGCGCCACCGCCAGCCCCTGCTGCGCGGTGTGCGCGCACACCAGGGTCACGCCGGGGCGCTGCTGCAGCAGGCGGCGCATCAGCGCGGTGTCGGCCTCGCTGTCCTCGATGTAGAGCACGGTGCCGATGCTGACCTGCGGCCCCAGCGGCATGGCCGCGCTGACCTCCACCCGCTGCGGCGCGCCCGCCGGCCGCGGCAGGCGCAGCGTGAAGCAGCTGCCTGCGCCCTCCTGGCTGCTGGCCGACAGCTCGCCGGCCATCAGCTCGGCCAGGCGGCGGCAGATCACCAGGCCGATGCCGGTGCCCTGGGTGCCCGGCGCGCCGCCGCCGGCGGCCTCGCGGCCCAGGCGGTTGAAGGGCTGGTAGAGCTGCGCCAGCTGCGCCTCGCTCATGCCGATGCCGGTGTCCTCGACCTCGATGGCCACCTCGCCGACGCCGGCCGGCCGCGTGCGCAGCGTCACCCGGCCGCCGCGGCGGTTGTACTTGATGGCGTTGCCCAGCAGGTTGACCAGCACCTGGCGCAGCCGCACCGGGTCGGCCTGCACCGTCTCGGCCTGCGGCGACAGCGACAGCTCCAGCCGCACCTGGGCCTGCTCGGCCGCCGGCTCGACCATCGCCGCGGCCTCCTGCACCAGGTCGGCCAGGGCCACCGGCTGCAGCGTCAGGCGCAGCGCGCCGGCCTCCATGCGCGAGAGGTCGAGCACGTCGTTGATCATGTCCAGCAGGTGCCAGCCGGCCTGGCGGATGCGCGCCAGGCCGTGGGCCTGGCGCTCGCCACCGGCCAGCGGCTCGTCGGCGTCGCCGGCCATCTGGGCGAAGCCGATGATCGCGTTCAGCGGCGCGCGCAGCTCGTGGCTGAGCCGGGCCAGGAAGTCGCTCTTGGCGCGGCTGGCGATCTCGGCCTGCTCGCGCTCGCGCTCGGCCTCGCGCAGGCGCAGCACCTGGGTCAGGTCCTGCAGCGCGCCCATCGTGGCCACCGGCGCGCCGGTGCTGTCGCGCAGCGTGCGCAGGCTGGCGGCCACCTGCAGCACGCGGCCGTCGGCGGTCAGGTAGCGCTGGCGGCGCGCGTCGACGCCGGCCACCGCGGCCGCGGTGCCGTCGTCCTCGGCCACGTCGGGCAGGCGGAACTCGGCCAGCGGCCGGCCGACCAGCTGCCCGGCCGCGCAGCCCATCATCGTGCAGAAGGCCGGGTTGACCTGCACCAGCGTGCCCTGCGGGTCGACCAGGGTGACGCCGATGTTCACGCTGTCGAAGATGGCGCGGAAGCGCTGCTCGCTGACCGCCAGCCGGGCCTCGGCCTGGCGGCGCTCGTCGATCTCGGCCTGCAGCGCCGCGGTGCGCGCGGCCACCGCGGCCTCGATGCGGCGCAGCCGGCCGCTGATGGCCAGCAGCATCGCCGCCAGCATCGCCGCGCCGGCCACCGCCGGCAGCGCCAGCAGCCAGACGGCGGTGAACAGCCGGTTGTCGGCGGTGGGCGGCTCGGTGACCACGCCGTCGAAGCGCTGCTCGGCCAGCGTCAGGCGGAAGGGCTGCACGCGCAGCGCGTTGGCCAGCGCGTCGGTCTCGCAGCCCGGCGGGCCGGCCAGTCGTAGCAGCGCGCCCGGCGGCGTGCCGGCCGGGGTGGCCACGCCGGCAGCTCCGCCGGGTGCGCGGCCGCCGGCGGTGATGCACACGCGCTCGTTCGGGTCCTCGTCGTCGGGCAGGGCGGCGGCCAGCAGCCGGCGCAGGTCGACCAGCGCGAAGACCAGCCGCGGCGCCGCGCCGGCGCGCTCGGCCTCGGCCGGCACCGGCTGCAGCAGCAGCAGGCGCGCGGCGCCATCGGCCGCGCCCAGCGGCAGGGCCACCGGGCGGTCGCCCGCCGCGGCCTGGGCCAGCAGCGCGCGCGGCACCGCCGCGGGCAGCAGCCGGTCGGCCACCACGCCGTCGGGGCCGTGGCGGTGGGCCAGGCGCCAGTCGCCGTCGGCGGCCGGCGCCTCCAGCCAGCCCAGCGCCTGCAGGCCGGGCAGGCGGGCGGCCCAGGCCTCGGCCTGGCGGTTGAACAGCGCGGTGGGTGCCTGGGCGCCAGCGGCGGCCAGCACGCCGCGCATCGCGCTGGCGGCGTCCAGCGGGTCGCTGAGCAGTTGCTGCACGCGCACGCGGCGCAGCTCGGCCTCGCGGCTGAAGCGGTTCTGCAGCCGCAGCTCGTCGCGCCGGGCCACCTGGTCGATGCCGGGCAGCATCACCGCGGTCAGCAGCAGCAGCGGCAGGGCCACCAGGCGGCGGCGCGGCCGCCACAGCCCGGTCGGCCGGCCCAGCCAGGCCAGCAGCACCGGCGCGGTGACGACGATGCCGGCGGCGTCGGCGACGAAGCGGCCCACCG
>Ga0255211_1000410_pt1 | contig 15589 bp, 10 predicted proteins | sample Miss_Yuk_RepB_8d_FD_183036 | JGI IMG/M metagenome (GOLD analysis project Ga0255211, IMG submission 183036) | Freshwater microbial communities from Mississippi River, Louisiana, United States - Miss_Yuk_RepB_8d | ecosystem: Environmental > Aquatic > Freshwater > River | place: USA: Louisiana...
AGTTCTTCCTTTTTCACCTTTAGAGAAGTCATATTTTATACCTAAATTACTTTGACCGAAATTTACTAATTCAGGTAATATTCTAACCTTTGATGGAGTGTTTACAAATATAGTTGCCTTCTTCCCGTATTTCTTAGCAACTGCACCAATAGCTATCTGAGCCATTCCAGTATCAGGTCCGGCATAAACAATCTCTTCATAAGGCAAGTCTCTAATAACCTTTTGTAAAACTCTTGTCTTTGTTCCTCCAAACAACTTGTCATTTAACAATTTTAACTTTTTACCGTCAACATCTAATTCCTCTGGTACTATAGGCGGATTTATTATATCGTTTTTCTGTTCAACTTCAACCTTTCTCAAAGGTGGTGGAGGAGGAGGTGCTGTAGTTGGAATAAACTTCTTTTCTTGTCCTGAGGACGAAGGCGGTTCAGACTTTCTTAAAGGCGGTGGAGGAGGAGGCGCTGTAGTTGGAATAAACTTCTTTTCTTGTCCTGAGGACGGAGCCAAAGGCGGTTCAGTCTTTCTTAAAGGTGGTGGCGGTGGTGGGGCTGTAGTTGGAATAAACCCTCCTTGTATCGGTTCGTTAAAGTTAAATAATATAGCGTTTTCAAACCCTGCCATTTTCAAAAATAACTTATAAGGTTCAAATAAGTCTAATACTTCTTCTACCTGATTTGATGGTTTATTAAAAGCTGAAATTAACCTAATATTTTTAGAAACCTCAACTCCTTCAGGGTAATCTCCGAGTATAATTATGCTGAAGTTTTCCCTCTTTGCTTTTTCTATTAATAGGTTATTGTCGGTTATAAATAAGTCTCCGCCGTTATTATAATTTTTATCTTCGTCATATTTTACGACTTTATTTCCAAGCATAAAAGGAACAATATTTATAAAATAATCATCAAACTTCACAGTGTTAAAATATATAGGAACTCCTTCCCAATTAGATTTAAGATAATCAAGTAAGGTCATTTTTAATAATAAATAATATAAATTATTTATTATTATTCAATTAAACTTTATTTTTTCTTCGGTTGTTGATAGAGTATTTTACAGCTAAAATTACCGTCACCATCCTTCTTACAAACAAGTGGCTGACCTGTCTTAATCTCTCTTGGAGCTTCAACTGCCGCTACAGAAACCTTCTTCTTATTTTCGTTTTTAGGTGGCATTTTATATAATATAAAATATACCTTTAAACTTATTTTTATGAACTACAAGCTACACATACCTCATCAGTACATACATATTCTTTTCCATCCTTAACATACTTTTTACCTTCCGCTTTCTTCTCTTTTAAAATTGTAAATTTAACAGCATCTCTTGAAGGCTTACTTCTTATATAATAACTTCCTGTTTTTAATCCCTTCTTCCACCCATATAAGTGCATACTACTTAACTTTGCATAACTCGGCTGGTCTATGAAGATATTCATTGATTGTGTTTGGTCTACAAATGGAGCTCTATCTGCAGCATAATCGATAACCACCTTTTGTGAGATTTCCCACACGGTCTTATATACTTCCTTTATATTATCTGGGATTTCATCCACATTTTGTACGCTTCCGTTATTCTCTATAATTTTATTCACAATATCTTTGTTCCATAATCCAATCTCTTTCAAGTCTTTAGCTAAATGTTTATTTACTATAATATAATCACCCGAATTTGTGCTTCTTGTATAAATATTTGACGTCACCGGTTCAAAACACTCATTATTTCCAAGGATTTGTGATGATGTTGCTGTAGGCATCAATGCTAATAACAAGCTGTTTGATACCCCTTTTTTACATTTTTCCTTTAATCCTTCCCAGTCTAATTTCAAGGTTTCACCAAATATTTCAACCCCCTCTTTTGTTAACGGAGTAACTCCCCACATATCATATTGTAAAATACCTTGACTTACTGGACTTCCTTCAAAAGCGTTATATACCTTTTCATTTTCAATTGAAAACTCGTGGCTCGCTTCAAGCGCGTAATAATACATAACTTCAGAGATAAGTCTGTTAAGCTTTGTTGCATTTTCACTTCCCCAAGGTAATTTAAACATTGAAAAAACATCGGCCAATCCTTGTATACCTAAACCTATTGGGCGATATGCTAAATTATTTGTTTCTGCTTCAACCACCGGATAATATGTTCTGTCAATCACATTATTCAAGTTCTTAACAGCTATCTTAACAATTCTTCCCAACTCTGAAAAATTATATTTTCCATCCTTTACGAAAGACGGTAATGAAATACTTGAGAGGTTACATACTGCCACACTGTTTGTATCCGTATATTCGAGGATTTCACAACATAAATTTGAGCTTCTAATTAACCCTATATTCATTTGATTACTTTTACTGTTAATACTATCCTTGTATGCGATATAAGGTAAACCAGTTTCTTGCTGAGAGTGTAAAATTTCTTTCCAAACCTCTCGAGCCTTTAATTGCTTAATAAATTTACCCTCTCTTTCAGCATTTTCATATATTCTATCAAATTCCTCCCCATAAGTATTACATAATTCTCTAACTACATTAGGGTCAATAAGGCTCCACATTTCATCCGCCTCAACTCTTCTCATAAAGATATCAGGTATCCACATAGCTGTAAATAAATCTCTTGCCCTTAATTCCTCTGGAGGGTTATTATATCTTAATGCCAAGAATTCTAAAATATCCGGATGCCAAGGTTGTAAATACATTGCAATACTTCCTTTACGGCGTGATTGCTGGTTTGCATAGTTAGCTGTTGCGTTAAACACTTTACACATTGGAACTAACCCATCACTCTTACCATTATTTGCGTGGATAATACTTCCCTTACATCTTACATTTGTAATATCTATACCTATACCTCCCCCGTATTTTGAGATTAATGCACTTCGCTTATTTGTTTCATAAATGTGCTCTAAATCATCCTCGCATTTTAATAAGAAACAACTTGCAAGTTGTGCTCTTCTTGAACCTGCATTAAATAATGTAGGAGAAGCGTGTGTGAATGTACCTTTACTCATCTCTTCATAGGTTTCAAATACTTTATCAATATTTCCGAGGTGAATGCATACAGCAACTCTCATAAGCATATGTTGAGGTCTTTCTACTATCTTTCCGTCTAATTTATGTAAATACATTCTACAGAGTGTTTTAAACCCGAAATAGTTATAGTTATAATCACGAGAGTAATCCATCTTTTCATCTAATAAAGAAGCATTAGCTTCAACGAAAGACATAAAAGAGTCAGAAATAATATTAGATGTTCTACCAGTGTTTTTATCCTTATGATAATATAATTTTTTTACAGTCTCGCTAAAAGAACTTAAAGTTTGTTTATGAAGATTACTGACACTAATTCTTGTTGCTAAGGTATCATAGTCAGGTTCATAAGTACTCATAAAAAACGAGGTTTCTGCGGAAAGTTCATCAATTTCTGAGGTAGTCATACCGTCTTTTAAGCTTTCAATGACAAGTTTAGAAAGGTATGCAGGATTAACATTTAAGCCTAAAGACAGCTCGACATTTCTATCGGTAATTTTATCATATCTAATAGCTTCACGGTCATTTTTACGGTTAATAACAAACATCCTTTTTTATTATTAAGTTTAAATATGTTTAAGTTTAAAAAGTTTTTTATTTTTTTCATTTAAATAATAAAAAAGGATGAATGAGTTTCAAATTGAGACTGATATAAGGATAGAGGATGGTATAAAAACTGTTTTTGTCTGTCTTAGATGTATTGAGGGTGTTTGTGCCTCGGTTATTGATAAAATAAAAGAAGAATATGGAGATGACGAGGAAGACCAGTTATGTTTAATTATGATAAAGGTTACAATTGAACCAGGAAAAAAGGGGAAACGAATAATTATGACTGATTTCTATAACAACGTAACAAAGTATGGTAGAGGGATATCTCATCTCTCAGAAAAATTAAAAGGAGGAGCAAGAGCTATATTATGTATGTTATTAAAGAAAGCTATAAATGCAGGTCTAATTAACGAAAACGATTTTGTCTTATTAGAGGCTTCAGGAGACCTTGAAGATGAAAGCGGAGAAGAATTACCTATGGAGAATCTTGTAAATTATTATAAGATGTTAGGGTTTGTAGTAAGCAATCCAAAAACTTATGAAGAACAGTTGGAAAATATGGGTGTCTATATGCACGGAAAAGTATCAGATTTATTAGACAGATGTACTAGTATAAGAGTAAGTCCAGAACTTCAGTCAATAATAGATAGAATGTAATTTTTTTTATTATATTTTCATTATAATAAAAAATGGAAACTTTAGTCACTAAGTTTACGCCTATAATTTATCTACACCCAGAAGAAAAGTACTATCCAGTTGATATTAACTGGTTACTTAAAAGTAGTACTCTTAAAGATTTCAATGATAATACCGTTATAAAATCACCCACACAAAGAGACCTTTATAATATAGCACAAAAATATAATTTTCAAGCTCGTAAAGACGGTGATGTTGTATTAGGTATTGACCCTTTAAGTTATAGAGGTCAAACTCCTGTTAGTGACGTACCTATATATGCTTTAGTTAGAGAAAAGAATGACAAGATATATATTACCTACATTATATTATTTGCATATAATGGTACTTATAATATAGCTGGATTAGCAGAAGTAGGAGAACATCCAGGAGATATGGAACACATAACAATTGAAGCTTCAAAAGATGGAACACTTTTAAGAGCATTTTTTTCAGCTCACGGAGTTAAAGATGGAAGATGGGTTAAGGCTGAGGAAATTGAGAAAGAAAATGGTAAAATAGTAGGTTATAATGCGGTTAACGGACACGGTTTATATCCATATGAAGGTACAGCTTTTCGTTTTGTAGGAGCTGCTAATGATATATTAATTAAGGGTGAAAAATGGGAACCAGTTGCATCTATAATATACCCTAAAGATGACCCTAGATTTAATATAGATACTATGGGATGGACTGTTTATAATAGTCGTTTTGGAGGCTCTCTCGATAAACCTAATACTGAAGGTATTACAGGCCTTCCTGATAAAGGATGGATTGAAAATATCGACAACCCAGATGAAACTTTCTATAAACCCCCAGTTATACTTGTTGAAAAGGTTGAAACTACATATTCTGTTTTTTCTTTTATTCTTAAGATTTCTGCCTTATATTTAGCTATGTATTTTATCATAAAAAAATTTAATAAAACACCTTTAACATTAGGAACAAGAGACCATATAATAATTATAGCTATAATTGCAATCTTCATTCCAACCTTCAAAAATATATTTGAGAATATATTGAAAAAATACGCTTAAAAAAAGATTTTTTATTATATTTTATTTATAATAAAAAAATGGGAGCAAAACAATCCTCAAATTTGGATAATATTGATATATCATCATATTTAACCCAAGAAAAAGCCGATGAAGTATATCAGGTTAAACCACCCTCAGATGATGAGTTTGTATTAAAGTCATATGCTGATGACACTTATAAATTTCCAGAAGATTATGTAAATAGAAACGAACTTTCAGCTTATCTTTTAGAGGATAAAGCGAAAAAAATATTTCAAGAGCTTCCCCCAAAGGGAGACCAATTTGTATTAAAATCATATACAGACCAGCTATTAAAACTAACTTCTAATTATGCAACTATGACCGAACTGAATAAATATATAACACAAGATTTAGCAAGTTCCCTATATCAACCTAAAGACCCTAATGGAAATCTCACTGCTAATACCGTATGGAATAAAGGAAGTGATTTTTTGCTTGGTGTAAACGATGGTAGAGGAAATTTTAGTAATAATATGCCTGGAGGTAGAGCATTAGTTAAAGGTGATAATACACAATTAGTTATGAATTTTGCAGGGGATTTTGGGGGTGGTGTTAGAATAGATGGTGGAAGAGGATTAACACTAGCACAAGGTCCTATAATTGCAAATACGCCTGGAACTCAAAGTGTTATTCAAAACTTAAATATTTCAAACGGCTTCAATGCACCAAAAGCAAACTCATCTTTTTACGGGGTTATTTTAGATGCTGGAGGTATTACATCTAGAGGTAATATTGTAGCTATTAATAACAACAATCAAATCATAAATGAAGGTGATCATAACTTTTCTAATTCTATGAATTTTCAAAAGAGAAGACCAGCTGGTGTAAAGAATGGAAATGAATTAGGATATATTACTTTTGAAGGAACTGATATTAATAATAATATGCGTAGAGGTTCATTTATTTATAGTACAGCTGAAGGAGATTTTACATCTACATCAAACCCTGCAAATATACGGTTTCTTACAACATCTCCAGGAACCACGAGTTCAATTGATAGAATGATAATTACATCAAACGGTAATATCGTCATCCCAAATAAAGGTTCAATTGTTATACCAGATAGTGGAGGTGCATATGGAGCTGGAAATGGTTCTTATATATATAACGATAATCAAACCTTAAGAATAGAGATGAGAAATGGAGGGGATGGTAAAATAGAGCTAAGAGCAGGAACAAAAATGTTATCTTTTGATAAAGATGGAAAACTATGTTTTGCACCTGGAAAATGTATAACTGAAAATACTCCAGGAATAAATTGGTCCTCGTAAAAAAAAGATTTTTTATTATATTTTTATTATAATAAAAAAATGGGAGCAATCTTAGATAAAGAAGGTGTTATTCGTAAAGAAGACCTTCAAGCATATCTTTCTGACAGTGAAGCTAATTCATTATTTGAACCTAAAGCACCTTTAAATGACCCATATGTAAGAACATCGGTTGCAAACACAAGATATGAGGCTAAAGGTGTGTCTCAACCTAAAGCGCCTCCTAATGACTCTTATTTACTCTCAACAACAGCTTATGATTCATTTCAACCTAAGGAACTTCCAAATAATCCTTATTTAACAAAGGACGTTGCTGACGGTAAATACTTAACACAAAAATTAGGCGATGATAGATACTTAACACAGCTTATAGCTGATGGTAAATATTTAACCCAGACTACAGCTGATGGTAGATACTTAACACAAACTTCAGCTGACGATAAATATTTAACTTTATCAACAGCTGACGGTAGATACTTAACAGAAAATGAAGCTGAAGATAAATTCTTAACCGGAGTTGTTGCTAATAGTACTTATGCACCTAAAGCAGACTATTTAACTAAAAATACAGCTGACGGTATATATGCACCTAAAGGTGAGTATGCTCCAAAAGCTGATTATTTAACCAAGACTGTAGGTGATAACACATATGCTCCAAAAGCAGATTATTTAACCAAGACAACAGCTGATAATACCTATGCTCCAAAAGCAGATTATTTAACAGAAACAGTAGCTAATAATAAATTTGCACCATTTGGAGCTTATTTGACCCAAGAAGTTGCTGATACTAAATATGCCCCAGTTGGAAATTATCAACCAAAAGGTAATTATTTAACTTTAAATGCAGATGGTGGTTTAAATTTATCAGGACAAAGCAATTTTTTTAATTTAAATGTTGGAAATGGATTTAATGCTCCAAAAGCATTTTCTGATTTTTATGGGGTTAATTTAGGAGCTGGTGGTGTTAAGGTTAATAATAATGGTAACATACTTATAACAAATAAAAGTTCACTTATTATACCAGATAGTGGAGGTTCATATGGAACTGTAAATGGTTCTTATATTTATAACGATGGCCAAACCCTGAAAATACAGATGAGAAATGACGGAGATGGTAGAATAGAGTTAAAAGCAGGAGCAACAAATACTTTATCTTTTGATAGAAATGGTAATTTATGTATTGGTCTAACCTGTATAAATGCAGGGCAACTTGCAACTATGAAATCAAAGGCAGGAATTGTTTAATCTTAGTCATAAAAAAGATTTTTTATTATATTTTTATATAATAAAAAAATGGGAACAGTTTTAGATAAAGAAGGTGTTGTTAGAAAACAAGACCTTCAAGCTTTCCTTTCTGATATGGAAGCTAATCAATTATTTGAACCTAAAGCACCTTTAAATGACCCATACTTAAAAACTTCATCGGCTAAAAATATATTTGCTCCTGCAGGTGATTATTTAACGGAAACATTAGCCGATAATAAATTTGAACCCAGAGCCCCCTTGGGTGACCCTTATATAAAATCTTCTGTTGCAGACACTAAATATGCCCCTTTTGGTAACTATATAACTGAAACTTCAGCCGATAATAAATATGCATCAAAAGCTCCCCTTAATGATAGTTATCTACTCTCTTCTGTAGCTGATAATAAATATGCACCAGCTGGAATTTATTTAACCCAGACATTAGCTGACAATAAATATGCATCAAAACCTCCTCTTAATGATAATTATTTACTCTCATCAGAAGCCAAAAATATGTTTGCCCCTTTTGGTACTTATTTAACACAAGAAACAGCTGATGGTAAGTATGAAACAAAATCATCTCAAGATGACCCTTATATCAAACTATCTACAGCTAATTCTAAATACGCTCCTGTTGGTAGTTATTTAACCCAAGATTTAGCTGATAATAGATACGCTCCAGTTGGTAGTTATTTAACCCAAACAATAGCCGATAATAAATATGCTCCAAAAGTTCCAGATGATGACCCTTATCTTAGAGTATCGGCGGCTGACAATAAATATGCTCCAAAACTAGAATATCTAACACAATCTGTAGCTGATAATAAGTATCAAACATTAGGAAATTATTTAACACAAACTACGGCTGATAATAAGTATGCTCCAATAGGAAGTTATCTAACACAAGATATAGCTGATGGAAAATATGCGCCAAAACAAGAGTATTTAACCAAGTCTATAGCTGATAATTCTTATGCACCAAAACCACCTTTAAATGATACATATCTATTAACTTCTCAAGCAAAAAATTTATCATCTCCTACCCAACAACAAACCACATTTAATGGTATTGATATAAATAATAATGGAAACACAAATTTAAGTTATTCAATAAAGGGTTCCGATTCAGGTGGCAGACAATACTTTAATATAAATAATAGTAATAATAATACAACTTGGAATCAAACTGCAGGTTCATTTATTATAAACGGAAATCAAGTCATAAATGGAAACTTAGGTATAAATACTACTACACCAACTGAAAGATTACATATTAACGGTAACCTGATAATAAATGATGGAAGACAAGGTATAATTAAAGGTTTTGACGATCATCATTCTATTTCATTAAGAGAAAATGGAACTGATTTAATGACCTTCTATGAATTCGGAGATTATCGTTTTATGAATGGAGGGTTAAAATCATCTCAAACTGAAAAAATGAGAATTAAAGCAGATGGTAGAGTAGGTATAGGAACTGCTAATCCAATTTCTCGTCTTGATGTAAACGGTAATATATGTATACAAGGAACTTGTATTTCCGGGGCACAATTAGCTGCAATAAAGAAAATGGCAGGTATTTTAGCAAATTCTCCAACTTAAGATATATATTTTTTTTTTAAAAAAATATATCTTTTTCTTATAATAAAAACAATGGGTGCATTTTTAAGTGGCGAAGATGTAGCAAGAAAACAAGATGTTGATGCAACATATTTAAAGCAACAAGAAGCTGTAAAAGACTATGTTAGAAGATCTCCTTATGATGAAGATCAAAAAAATATGAGACGTGATTTGACTAAATATTTTGATGACGGTATTATAGGTCTTAGAGGAGGCTATGATGGAACAATGAAAAATATATATGATGGTTATAACGATCAGTTTACTACATTAAGAGGTGGTTATCAAGGTAATTTAGCAGGTTTACAATCTGACCTTACAACTGCTTATACTACTGATATTAAGACATTAAGAGGTGATTATGGGGGTAATTTATCAGAGTTACAATCAGGATTTAACACTAACATTAGTACATTAAGAGGTACTTATCAAGGTAATTTATCCGACTTACAATCAGGATTTTCTACTGATATCAATACATTAAGAGGCGGATATAAAGGTAATTTAACAGATTTACAATCAGGTTTCAATGATAATATTAAAAATTTAAGAGGACAATACGAAGGTAATTTATCAGACTTACAAACTACACTTTCATCTGACCTTACAAATCAAATGACTTCTTTAAGAGGTGGTTTTGAAGGTAATTTAGCAGGTTTACAAACTAACCTTACTACTCTTTATAATAACGATATTAATAGATTAAGAGGTACTTATCAAGGTAATTTATCCGATTTACAAGTAAACTTATCAGACGAATTTAACGGAGAATTAACTACATTAAGAGGTGCATATCAAGGTAATTTATCTGATTTACAAACTAATCTTTCTAAGAACTTTGGAGAACAAATAAATACTTTAAGAGGTGGTTATGACGGTAATTTATCAGGATTAAGAAATGAATATAATACTAAATATGCTACCCTCGATCAACTCTTCACAGAATTTAGAGACCAAACATATGCTAACGATAAGGCTGATATTCTTAGAAAAGCAAATCAAATTGAAGAATTAATAAATAAAGAAGCAGGTGATATCAAGACTAAATTTGATACCGATTTGGCAGCATTCAAAGCAGACTATAACCAAAGATTAGGTAATTATGCTCTTAATACAAGAGTTGATAATTTAAATCAAGCAATTGATGCTGGTTTAACCCCAGAAGAAGTTTTAACAATTAAGACTATCATTAACAGTAATAACTTCTCTAATTTATTTAAAGACTTAAAATCTCGTGGTATTATTACCGATGCAGTTACTCCTACTCCAGCTCAATTCTTAAGACATTTAAGAAGCAGAAATTATGTTGTTTACTAAATAAGTTTAATTTAAATAGAAAATTAAACTTATACGAAAAGTATAAGTCTCAGGTTTAACTTAGACTATATATTGTTTTTATAAAGGTTATTATTTATACCTATCTATTTATACCTATTTTTCAGTTATTTCATCAAGAACAATTCTTGGGGTTATATTCATAGCCATAAGTTCTTGAAATAATAACTTTGAGGCATATGGAATTGATATTTCCTTGATGTTTTGACTTGATTTACAAGTTTTACACTCTATTCCTCCCTTTAAAGATGATAATCCACAACCACCACATACATTCATCTTATAAAAGTCAGAATCCACAAATAATTTTTCTCTAAGAAAATTAGCGGCGCCGTGGCTGATTTGAGCGTCCCTTTCCATCTCGCCAAACCTAAGACCTCCGTTCTTCGAACGACCCTCAATTGGTTGTCTTACAAGATTTTGAAGACTACCTCTTGAAATAGCGTGCTGTTTATCTTGTACCATATGTTTTAATCTTTGATAGTAGGTTGGACCTATAAATATCATTGATTTAATTCTCTCACCTGTTTTACCGTTATACATCACTTCATAACCTCTCTTTTGAAATCCACACTGATGTAAGATTTCACTTTGCTCTTCCAAATTTATCTCATCAAAAGGTGTCGCATCACCAAACTTACCTGTGAAACAAGCTGCTTTTCCTACAACACATTCAATAAGTTGGCCTATCGTCATTCTAGAGGGAATCGCGTGTACGTTGACGATAAGGTCAGGCCTTATACCATCCCTTGTAAAAGGCATATCTTCTTCTGGAATAATCATTCCAATAGTACCTTTTTGACCGTGGGTTGAAGCAAGTTTATCACCCATTTCTGGTATTCTTACTGAACGGGTTCTAATCTTGACAAACTTTTCTCCGTCTAATGTTGAACTTAGCATAACTCTATCAACTATACCACTATCTGAATTCTTCATCATATGTGATATATCTTTATGGGTATGTTTACTTAATAATTTTTCTCCTGCAACATTATCCATCTTGACGGTCTTTCCTATCATCACATCTCCTCCCTCTAAATAAGTTCCTACATAAGGTAAACCATCATCTGATATATGACAAAATCTATCACTTCTTACACCCATAACTTTAGCCGGGTCTGGTTTACATATCTCTTCTAGCACAGTATCATCTTTCTTTTTCTCCTCATCCTTATATGTCTTATAAGAAACAGACCTAAATAATCCTCTCTCAATTGACCCTTTATTAAGGATTAAACTATCCTCTTGGTTAAAGCCTGTATGACACATAATTGCTACAATAGCGTTCATTCCAGCTGGAATATCTGTAAAACTTACATACTTACTTGTTTTAGGTTCTACGAGACGCTTTTGTGGGTAGAATAGGACTTGAGATATAGTATCCATTCTTGTGTCAAAATTTGTTGCATATACGCCCATAGCTTGTTTACACATTGATGATTGATAACAATTTCTTGGAGCTTGATTATGGTCTGGATATGGAATAATACCACTGCAAACACTCATTATCATACTTGGGTGTAATTCAGCGTGAGTATGCTTTTTTGATATCTTCTCTACATCCATTGCTATATAAGCATTCTCACATTCATATACATCCAAATACTCTATCTTCCCCTCACATATAAGTTCTTTCCATTCCTTATTTAAATCATCTCTTGTCAACAACAACTTTCCATTCTCCACTCTTAATAATGGACGGGTGCATCTACCTGCATCTGTATTTATTTTTATCTCCTTAATTCTATCGTCAATTACTATCCCAGTATCAAAGTTTACTTTTCCAGTTCGTTTAAACTCTCTTAATGTATATGCTAATTCTTTGTCTGTTTTTCCCATCAACTTACCGTTGAAAAATAATCTATATTCTCCATCTACATTTATATCTTGAATTATACTTTCTAAAATATCACTTTGAAATGAGTTTGAAATATGACAACTAAGAGACATATTCTTAACTATACCGCACGCGTGACCTTCTGGAGTTTCTGCAGGACAACAATATCCAAACGAGGTGACGTGAAGTTGTCTTGGTTTTGCTGACTTACCATCTTTAGCTATAGGCGCAACAACTCTTCTAAGATGAGATAGTGCTGCCAAATAACTCAATCTACTTAAGACCTGAGACACGCCAGTTTTTGTTATGTTTTGTTTATTCACACTCCAATTACCTGTAGAAAGAGCATATCTAATATCTTTAGTGATAATATCTTTTTTAATATCATTTAGGTTGATACTTTTACCTATATTTACATACTTTTCAGAAATCATTTTTATAGTTTTAATAAACTTGGAAATAGAAGCTTTAAAAAGTGTACCAAGAAGGTTTGACGAAAGGTCAATTCTTTTATTACCCCAATGGTCTCTATCATCAAGTTCTCTTCTTCCTCTTACTGTGTATAATAACTTATTTATCATATAACTCAAGAACTCAATTTTTTTAGGGAAATTTAGTTCACAATCTACGGTATAAATATGACTGAGAGTATCTCTTGTAAGAATCTTGAGGACAAATTCCCTTCTTTTTTCTTTTGTCTCAAGATTGTATTTAGATCGTTTTCCAATATACTCAATAGCTTGTTCTTCTGTTGAAATAAATTGACCTTCTTCTATAGATGAATCAAAGTACATCAAGTTTTCCTTGTCTACAAGGCTTTCATAATTATCTTGCATTCCGAGGGCTTTAAGAAGAATAATAATAGGAATATCTTTTTTAAGGTGAGGAAGACCTACTCTTATGACACTTCCACTTACGATAGAAGTTTTTTTCACAGGTTTAATGTATTTGAGTAAGACCTGATTTGCTGATTTCACATCACCTTCTTGAACTGAGCGGATTTCAGCCATATAATTATTATTTTTATTTAAGAAGACATAGACGTTATTAGAAGCCATTCTTTCTTGTGCTATGAGGGATTTTTCATTACCATTTATAATAAAATATCCGCCTTGGTCGTATTCACATTCTCCAAGTTCAACTTTTCCCTTTGTATTTAGTCCGTGAGTAATACACTTGCTTGAGCCTACCATAATAGGCATATTACAAAAGTTGATTGTTTCTTCTTTTGAATGGATAATTTGACCTGATGAATTTGTTTGTTCGTAGTGGACTGTAACATAGATTGTTGCCTCGTATGTTAAGCTTCTAAGCCTTGCGTCATTAGGAGTAAGATGAGAAATATCATTATTTCTCTCAATTGCTTGAGGTTTAGAAACAAAGGGGTTTTTGAAGGTGATAGTGTGTGTGATGATATTACCATCTTGATTAGAATAAGATAATTTTAAGGGTTCAATGTCGTCTATAATTTTATAAATTTTTATATTTATAAAGTCATCAAAAGAGTCAAGTTGATGTTTCACTAGACCTTTGTCTCTGAAGAACGCGTCGATGACTTTCCAGATATCGTTTTTAGATAAATTATTCATTGTATATTTTAAGAAATAAAATTATTTTATAAAAATCAATTAGAAAATGAGACTTGCAAAAATTATTGAAGTCGGCCTTAGAGATGGGCTTCAAAATGAAAGACGAATTTTACCTTCTCATAACAAGATTCATATTATAAACTCATTAGTTAGGGCTGGAGTAAAAGACATAGAAATTACAAGCTTTGTTAATACTAAATTACTCCCACAATTTGAAGATAACGAACATATAGCTAGAAACGTGTTAAATTATATTGGAGTTAATTATAGTGCGTTAGTGCCTAATGAAAAGGGTTATTTTAAGTTAAGAGATAGTAAGAGTATAAAAGAGGCTGTTTTATTTGTGAGTACTTCAGAAACTTTTAATAAAAAAAATATAAATTCAACTTTGAAAGAAGCGTTTGAAAAGTTTAATAAAATTTCAAAGTTAGCAAAAGATGATAATATTAAATTACGAGGAAGTATTTCTTGTTGTTTTACTTGTCCTTACGAAGGGGATATTTCTGTTGATAAAGTAAGAGATGTTATTAAGATGTATAATGATATTGGAGTTGATAGAATAGATATAGCTGATACAATAGGTACAGGAACCCCTGAAAAACTAAGAAGAATATTAGAGGGGTTAGATACACATAATATAACAGGTCATTATCACGATACAAATGGGGGTGCGTTAAAGCTCGTAGAATGTTCGTTAGAGCATGGTATTGATACATTTCATAGTAGTATAGGGGGATTAGGAGGGTGTCCTTTTAGTTCAAAGATTGTGGGTAATTTATCCACAGAAAAGTTGCTCCAATATCTTAAATCAAAAGATATTAAAACAGGTATAGATTTAGAGCAGATTAAAAATATTAGAATTTTTTAAGATTTGATTGAAACTGAGATTTGATTTAAATTCATTTTTGAGTTTATTATTATCGTGAATTTGTATTTTTTGAATAAGTAACGGTATATTGTCCCTTATATCTTCATACCAGATAATATAGGGAGAAAACAGGTCATCAAGTTCTTTATCATCACTGTGTTCTGAGATGACGAGATGACCTTGTGATAATAGGGGAACAATTCTAACAATTTCGAGGATAGAAGGAGTATAATAATGTACGTTAAAAAATATAGAGTGTCTTGAGATGTAGTCATCATAAACTTCATTTATGAGTTTTCCAGAGGCATTATATTTTAAGTTAATATTATAAGGTTTTAATTTTTCATAAAATTCAGAGCATATATTCCACCTTCTTTCATTGTGTGTTCCAAAGAAAGTAATAGTGTCTTTTTTTAGGGGTAAAATAGGTGAGATTTCAAGAGCTTTAGAATATCCAAAATAAATGTGTTTTGTGGGTTTATTTAGTTTGTCTTTTAAATAATCAATATTTATGTTTGAATA
>Ga0255211_1000419_pt1 | contig 15424 bp, 14 predicted proteins | sample Miss_Yuk_RepB_8d_FD_183036 | JGI IMG/M metagenome (GOLD analysis project Ga0255211, IMG submission 183036) | Freshwater microbial communities from Mississippi River, Louisiana, United States - Miss_Yuk_RepB_8d | ecosystem: Environmental > Aquatic > Freshwater > River | place: USA: Louisiana...
GGTGCGGGGGCGGGTGCGGGGGTGGGGGTGGGGGCGGGTGCGGCGGATGACGAACCGGTGGTGAGTGGGGCCGTTTTATCGGAGGATTTCGCTACGCTTTATAACAAGTACGCGGATAAGATGATGGGCGGTGCTTTGTCAGATGATACCATATTGACTCGGGTGCGAGCGAAATTGTGGAAGGATATGAAGGCGTGGCGGCTGTGATGAGGGGGGTCCGCCCACCTCAGCGACGGGGTGGCTCAAGTGGCGTACCCATGTAACCTGCATTTGTTGCGCGGTAGTGGTATTTTTACTATATTACATTCCGTTTCTCTTCAATCTCTCGAGAATGTCGTTGATGATAGATTGTTGGGCGGCGACGGTGGCCTCCAATTCCGCAATCCGCGCTTTGTCCGCCTGCTGTTGGCGGTCGACTTCTTGGAGGGCGGCGGTGGCGACGGTGAAAATAGAATTCTTGTCAAGGTTATGGAAATCGTGAACCTCTTGCCCGTAGATGAATACATTATTTTTATATTCTTCAACTGTTGAAAATTTATACTCTTTATCGCATTTTACACGAATTGTCTTTTCATCAATGTGTTTTATTACTGTGCATATGTACTCTTTATTCTCATAATCATAAAGTTTTATCTTATAATTTGATATTTCATTTCCGCTAGTATCTAATACCTTTTCAAGCTTGAATTCAGTTTTGGTTGAGATATCATAGATATGGTTTGCTTGATCAATTATGAAGATATCTCCATTAGAGAAAATATTGGGGATGTAATCTTTAACTATGTTAGATGAATAGGTAATAACATCTTCTACATCTTGTGCAATAAAACCGTATATATCTTGATTTCCATTTGTGATATCAATATAATTGTATATCTTTGGTTGTATTTGTCTAATCTGTGATAATGCGGTTGTACCATCAATATCTCTGATATTTGTTTTGATACGCTTATCTGATGATACCCAAATGTAGTTAGCTCTTACCCAAATGTCTCCATCGCATATAATTCCCATATAATAAGTACCTCCGCCTGTCCACCGCGAGGTCCAAGTTGCTACATTAGCCGCGTAAGAGTAAAAGGCGGCGGAGTATCCTGCTAGGTTGAAAGATCTGCCGTTGGCTACGTGTAATGTGGCTTGAGGATTTGATGTTCCGATTCCAACCTCGCCATTTGCTGTGATTCTCATTCGCTCAGTATTATTTGTTCCAAAACGCATAGAACCATTATGTTTGTTCAATACATAAGAATTTGCTGTTCCGTAGTCCATTCCTATTACAAAATCCTCGTTGGTGTGGGTTCTTAGTGTAATAATTGGTCCATATCCCCATCCTTGGTCTTTAATATATAGCATCGTATCTGTTGGTATATCGTTGAAATAACCTGCACCACCGTTTATAGTAAATTTGTAACTTGGTGTTCTTAAAGCATACTCAGCATTTATTGCATTCGTCGCATTCCCATTAAAAGTTGTAGCAGTCAAGCTATTAGAACTCGGATTATAATATAATTCCCCGTCATTATTCAGGGTTGCTCTTCCAGAAGTTGCCGTTGTAAATAGTATACGGTAATTAGTATTCGTATTTGCTGCGTCCGCAACCGTAGGGTTATTCACTATACTACCACTGGTTAAAATGGTATCCACATAAGATTTGGTAGCAGCATCTTGGGCAATCGTAGGATTTACCAAATTAACGATTTTGCCTGAAGAACTCATATCCAAATTTCCGGTTATTTTGGCCGCACCCGCTACATCCAGCCTGACCCCTGCAGTCGGCGTCGTTGTCCCGATACCCACATTTCCGCTTCCGTTTATAATCATACGTTCTGAACCTCCTGTGTTAATCCGAACTGAATTATTACATCTCAACGCGTCTCCGCTCAAAATTGTTCCAATAAGATCAATAGACGAATTTGACGGGGTTTGTGCACTCAATCGCAGGAATCCACTATTATCACCTGTATTTACTCCGCGTATTTCATTTGCAGTAGTTATTGCTGATATAGATGGAATATCAGAATTAGGACCAATCACATTAGATATTAACTTCAATCTTGGATTATCTGTATAACTTCCAGCTGAACTACCAATATGTATGACGCCGCTGACATCCATAATTGGCGCTACACCCCCAACAGACGGGTGATTCGTGACTGCCGCGAAGTTCCTCCCCACACTTACTGCCCCGTTCAAGTTCGCGCGTCCTGTTACAGATACATCCCCCGACTGATTAATAACAATTGAGTTGTTCTGTAATGAGCTTCCGGTTTGGAATGTGATAAAGTTCGGAGAGATGACTCCAAGGCCTTGTGCGCCTGCAGTGATACTATTCGTCGCACCACCAAGTGCGGTCGTTTCGCTACCCGCCGCGACACTACGGTGATACACACCAGGATAAGATGATAAAGGTGTAGTTGGTGTAGTCGTCGCTTTATTCAACATAATCATTGCAGATGACGCTTCCGTTGCACCTGCGCCTGGGTGTGTCCCCACCATTACATTTCCGCGCACGTGAAGTGTGCGATTTAGTCCACTTTGTCCTACTTCGGTCATTTCGTCTGGCGTAATTCCGCCTACACCAACTGCCCCACTTGTATTCACAATACAGAATTGGTCTTTTGCTGCAATAACATTCCCGTTTGTCAAGTCAAATTTCATACCAACGATGGACGTTGATTTAGAATTATTATGCAGATTGAATGTAGCAGTCGGAGGGTTTCCGTCAATATTATGAATAAGTTTGACTCCGTGGGTGATGTCGGATACTGTCGCAGGTGAGGAAGTTGTTCCGCCATCTCCTGCAGTATTTTTACCGGAAGCAAGAACGACATATCCACCGTTGGATTCACCGCCTTTCACAAATGTGCGTGGACGAGTATTGGTGCCTGTGATGGATGGGTCTTCTACATAAAACGACGAATGGACCGAGTTACACGCGAGGTCATTGAGAACAAGCGTTCCCAAACTCGCATCCGCTGCATTTATCGTAGAACCACTAGGTAGAAACCTTAAATTCGCGTTTCCTGCGAAACTCCCGCTTACATCATCATCATTGTTTGGATTACCTTGTGGTGCATTTGCCCTATATTGGACAGTATATTGACGACCTACTGAATTGGACTGCCCGGCAGGCCCGGTGGGTCCAGTTGGTCCTAATGGACCTTCAGGACCTCTTGAACCGGTCGTTCCGGTTGGTCCTCTTGAACCGGTTGACCCGGCTGCGCCTGCTGGACCAGTGGATCCGGCAGAACCTTGTAAACCAATCGGACCGGTTGTTCCTTGAATACCTTGAATACCTACCGCACCAAATGTGGTCTGTAAATAAGAATATGTTGTAATATTTGTATTCAAGTCAGTTTGGTAATATAAAATGACATTTGCGGTTTGATTGGCCGCCTTTGTGTTTTTGATATAGATTTGTAATTGGATATATACATTATCGCTATTTCCACTTGCATCTTTCAGTGTAATAAACTCCACTGGCATTTCAATCTTGTATAATTTTCGGGTTGTGCTATTTACAATTGCGCCGGTGTCGGTTGTGCTATCGGTAAAAATATTATCCGTATTTGTCCAGCTTTTTCCGATATATTTCACGTGGTCCGGCAGATACGCTGCGCGTGGCGGATAAAACCCTGCATCACCACCGTCTTGGGTTTCAATGATTAAACTGTCCGGAGATGGCTGATTCAACGTTCCGGTTATCATAAAGACTGCCGCATATAACGATACTTGATTTGCGTCTGAATTTGATGGGACATTTGCGTATAAATTTAACACCCATACACCACTAGGAATAACGGCTAATGTTGACACTTTTTGTGCGGTATTCCAAAACCGATTTGCTGGAATCATTCTATTCGCATTTCCGTATGTTGCGCTCACCGAAATTGGACCAATTGTTCGCATACTGCTAATGATTGGCACTGTAGAAAGCATATAAGAGTCGGTAATCAGTTGGTTGACTGTTGAATCACCGTCTGGGTTGAGCCATAAAATAGTTCCGTTGGATCCTTGGATACCTTGGACGCCTTGGATGCCTTGGTCGCCTTTTGCGCCGACAGGTCCAATCGGGCCTGTTACACCTGCGGGACCATTTGCGCCCGTAGCACCAGTTCCGCCTGATTCGCCTGTGGGGCCTTTTACGCCGATTACAGGACCAGGCGGTCCAATAGCACCAGTGCATCCGGTTGCGCCAGTGGGTCCATCTGAACCGTTTTGTCCTGCAAATCCGATACCTGGAGGTCCTTGTTCTCCGGTTGGACCTTGAACTGCCTGAAGACTTAATAGCGAACTAACCGTTTTATCCACATAAAATTTGGTCGCGACATCTTGGTCTGCGATGGGGTCGCGGACATTTCTTACACGATTAATGGGTGCGCCTACACCTGGACCACCTGACATATCAATATCACCGTTGATGAAAACGACACCGGCGTTATTTCCGATTCGCTGGGTCGTATTGCCTGTGTTATAGGAAATATCGGTCGGTCCGAATGTGGTCCCACCCATTGCCGCGTCGTTTGTTCTCACATAATTTTGGGTTCCGGTGCGAGAGAATCCGCCGACTCGTTTCCAATTATTATTATTATTATTATTTGACATCGCGCAATTATATATAACGCTTTACTTGATATGCGTGATATATAATATGAACTAAAAATAAAAATGGTAAGATATACACGAATTATTTCGGTGGCAATTATGGCTGATACATATCTCGCCGCTTCGTTTTCTTGTTCTTCTTCTTCTTGTTCGTGTTCGTGTTTTTGTTCTTGTTCTTAGACGGTGGAGGAGGAGTAGGAGGAAGCAATCCCATCTCTGCCGGGCTCGGTAGCACGGAGCGAAATTTTACATTTTTTGAAATTGGATAAGACAACGTTTGTGGAACTACACCACCTAAATGCTCCTTTACAAGTTCGCCTGCAAGTGGTATTTCTTTGGATAGTTGTTTCAATGTATATACACGACGCCGCATTGGTTCATCATCTTTTTGGGTTTCAGAAACGATGTTGTTTCCATCAAATGTCGTTTTAGAATAATAGTGGTGATGCTCTGCGGTGATAGGCGCTGGCTGCGGTGCTGATATCGTTGTTTTTCGCGCGTTTCTTCTTGTTTTTTTCGCCATTTGTCTATATATATAATACATACAATAATGAAATTGGAACGTTTGGATGCGGTGAATCGGCCACACGAGAATGAGAAACACATTGATAATAGGCGCGATAATGATGACGATGATATGTATCAATATTTAGACGATTTTCTTGATAAAACCTTCATAGCGGATTATTTTATAGACCACGCTACGAAAAAAGATAACTGAAAATACAATCTATGTGTATACTAATACTATGCTTATAACAGATATTATTGTTGTAGCGCTTATTATATTGGCGCTTGATGCGGTATTTTTAACTCTCGCAAAAGATCTATTTGCGCGCCAGGTTATGCTCGTTCAAGGAACTGCGATGAAGGTGAATATACCTAGTGCGGCGGTTTGTTATGCTCTTATTGTCCTCGGTTTGTATTATTTTGTCCTGCGTCATATTATTGTTCCGAATGCGACTTCTGCAGCAGCGTCCATTCAAACAATGAGATTAGGAGACGGTATTCGTGCTGCATTTTTCCTTGGTATTCTTGTGTATGGTGTATATGAGACAACGACGCTCGCGATTTTGAAAAACTGGAGTCCGATGACCGCGGTTATTGATACGACCTGGGGTGGAACCCTCTTTGCGCTTTCTGCATATCTTTTTTACAAATATAAAACATTGGTATATTGAAGCGAACGTTATTTTCTCTCTTCTCTAGCACAGCCACTGTTTCATTTTATCGGTTGAATCGGATGGAATGTCAGCGGTATGAACTGCGCGACAGCTTGTGATGATACTATAATAAATTAACAATTGATATATGAACTGTATTAGATTATATATGAATAAACATACGCCGACACTATCTACTTTTGTCCATCCAGTAAATGATGTGATGCGCGTTCCGTCTTTTGCGAAATATGGCGAAACGAAAATATTTGCATAATGGTTCGCGCCGGCGGTTGCATTGTCCGTGTCTTGTTCATCAAACCGAATGTATTGTATGGTTCCATCTGTTTTAGAAATCATTCCGACGTTTTCGCTGCCATTACGTTCATTGCCTACGTCTATTCGGTCAAATTCTCGTTCTATTTTTGCATTTAAGTATTCGCGTCCCCACGGTGATGAATAAAATTGGGGTTTAAATGCTTGGCGTCCACCAAATGTGTAGACTGGCGTGGTATCCGCGTCGGAGGTATTGCTTGACAATGATGTATATGCATAATTTTTATTCGTCGGTCGGTTGCTTGCTTCTTCTCGCGTGCTCGCTTGATTCATATCGTAAATCGGTAACCCGGTGTTTTGTTCTTTTTTAAAACAACATCCTAGACACGTCTCCCATAATCCTTCAAATCGTTCTGATATTTTTGACCATTTTCCAATCCCATTATCAACCGATAACCCGATTACAATGCAAAATAGTAAATTACTGACAATATCAATTACGCTGAATATATACGTATAATCCTGGATAATGTATTTGATATATAACGCATCCCGTATCACTTCTAATAAAATTGTAGCGCATTCCAGTTTCAAATAGATTGGTTTGTTGTTAAACAATGTAAAGTATACGGTTCCCATCATACGCATCAGTGCGATATTGTGATAAAATGGTGGTGGTGGTGTTGGGTATGCGAGTGAGGAAAGCATCAGCAATTGTAAAAATCCGAAACCGATGGATGAATGGACGCGATATGGATGTTCCATCCTAATTATATTATCACGATATATATTTTTATGTCTTATCATCGTTGCCGTCCTCGTAATGAATATAAGAATAATATCTGCTATATCATAATGGTTTGGTTGACGTAGTAGTCAATTGTAACGTATGAATACTACAGGCGACGACTACGACGACTACGACGACTACGACGTATTGGCGTTCATTATTGCATTTATCATATGTGTACAGTGTGCGAAAGAACCAGAATATTGTTGTGAAAATTGTAATAAAACATATAAGTTGGAAGGGCGGTATAAGGCACATATTGCTGTTTGTTGTGTAAGACCTGATACAACAATAGTGATGTCCTCTACGGATATCAGTGAATTATTACGTCAAAATCGTGAAATGATGGAACTGATGCGAAAACAGCAGGAAACCATAGAATTATTAGTGTCGCAACTAATACCGACGACGGCGACGGCGACGGCGGCGGCGACAGTAAAACGAATATAGAATCATTCAAATAATATAAATAATTAAATGTTTGATTGTGTGTGCGGTAAAAAATACAAATATGCGAGTGGATTGAATAAACATAAAGAACATTGCTCGGCGGCGGCGGGTGCGGCGGGTGCGGCGGGTGCGGCGGGTGGAGTGAATAGTGAGGAGGATGGGGCAAATAGTAATAAAATCACAACAACGAATCAAACAAATGTTGGAAATGAAGAGCATAATGCGTCTTTCAATATCAAATATATTAAACGTTCAGAAGAGACGCAACAACTGGTTCGTGCAGTTACTGCTGCAGCAAACGAGTATTGTAAGGGGCGGATTATTGTAACGAGCGATGAACCAGCGCCAGGCGGCGGTCCATTGACTGGAATTAGCACCAGTGTGAATGAAAATGGGACGACTGTATATAATCATCCGACACGCACGATATCCATTATAGAGACACCGCCAGAAGAGGTGAGTCCGGAGGAAGAACACGATATTACAGTTGAGAAAATGACGTATTTGATTTTATCATTGATTCAGAAAAACAATAAACTCACGAAAGAAAATCAGATTTTGCGGGCGGTTATTTCAAAAAATGACCTGGAAGGTTTGGGACAATAGATGAATGGATGAATGGATGAATGGATGAATATAAAATTGATATCATAAAATAGATTTGTGATGATATTATCGTGACAAATCTATTATCTATTATCTACCTACCTAGTGCGAATATACTGCATATTATGGAACTAACGAATCTATCTCTCGTTCAATCGTTTCCAACATTATACGCAATAGACAAAAATGGAAAAATCAAGGTATGGACTGCTTCCGTTCATCAGCCAACAAATAAAGAACTTGCGGATGCCGGTTATGCAACTTCCAAGATTATGCACGGATATATTCACGGGAAACAACAAGTGACGTATCGTGATTATAACATCGGTAAAAATATCGGTCGTTCTAATGAAAGAACGCCTCTCGCGCAATGTATCGCGGAAACTCGGCGCAAGTGGACGGACAAAAAAGAAAAGGAGGCATATTCGGAGACGAAACCGGCCGATTATGGTGAAGGATACGGTGATGTTTCAGGAAATGACTATAATGATGACGGTGAACACGGTGATGACGGCTGCGGCGATGCTCCTCATTCACCTTTCCTTCCGATGCTCGCGCAGACATTTAATCCCGCCGACCTTGTGGCCGGAACTAAAAAAAAGAAGGTCATCACATTCCCGTGTTTCGTTCAACCAAAGTTGGATGGATTACGATGTGTGTCGTATGTTAGGCGTGGAAATGATAATGATATTGATATCGCGCTTCAATCTCGCACAGGTGCATTCTTCGTCGGTCTCCCGCATATCGCTGCTGCGCTGCGCCCTTATCTCTCGCAGCATCCGTACGTCGTCATAGACGGTGAGTTATATACCGACCAAATGCCGTTTGAAGAACTCGCTGGGCTCATCAAAAAGAAGAAAATAACAGATTCCGACGTGGAACGACTTAAAAAAGTCAAATATCACGTTTATGATATCTACGATAAAATGAATGAGAATATGCCTTACTCCGAGAGATTGGATGTCCTTGCTGCCGCGGTGCGGCGATGTGGGTGTATCGCAAACGATACGGCGTCGTCGTTGGCGGCGGCGGGACGGCGGTGGACGCTACGAAGCAGTAGCGCGGCGGAGGTGGCATCTGCAGAAGATGTCACGGTGGTTGTTCTTGTCCGCACAGAAAAAGTGGCGGCGCTATCTGATTTCAGGAGGTTGTTCTCTGAGTTCGTGGAAGCGGGGTATGAAGGCATTATGCTTCGGAATGCGGCGGGTGTCTATCGCGCGAATTACCGCAGTAATGACCTACAGAAGTATAAAGAATTCTTGGAGAATGAATATCGTATTATTGATTACAAGGAAGGTGAAGGGCGTGATGCAGGTGCGGTGATTTGGGTGTGTGAGACGGACGATGGCAAAGAGTTCACAGTTCGTCCACGCGGGACAATGGAACAACGACGCGAGTGGTTTAATCAAGGTGGGTCGTATATCGGTAAGAACTTGACGGTTGTATATCAGGAACTGACTGAGGAAGGTAAGCCGAGATTTCCAGTTGGGAAGGCGATAAGGGATGGATATTAATGGAATGGAATGGAATGGAATGGAATGAACGACAAACAATGAAAAACATCATTGGAATGCATCACAACCACCCACACTGAGCGAGACTGACTTGATGATATTGTTTGAATCATCCACACTGAATATGGGTAATATTTTTAATAACATAACTAAAAATATGGACAAATTTATGAATTATAGTGAAGAAAACGGTGTTCAAAAGTATTTTGCAAATTGCCATTTTCGACATTTTTGCCCTTGTGCATTTTCGCCAAACGAGGAGGTTTAAAAACACGAAAAAGTTAGAAATCCCTTAAAATCACATTTTAGACCATTATGCTCTCATTTTCATATTTTCATTGAAATATTCCTTACTGTAATTTTTTTTGACTCCCCTCTCCGCCACGCGTTCAACCACCCCGGCCTATTGTCTATGGGTAATTTAGGAAACCATTATGCGAACCTTAGCGAACTCCCCGCAAAATTACCCATTTCGTTGCGATAAATGCCAGTTCATTTCAGATAACAAAAAGGACTACCGGCGTCACACTTTGTCGGCGAAGCACGCCAAACGAACCGGAGCGAACATAAGTGCAGCCAATTTACCTGTAAGCGAACCAAATCCCCAAACTCAAACAAGTCACACAATACCACAAATACATCAGTCATACCCAGCATTCACTCCAGTAGCACAACACGCTTTCGTATTTGAAAAGCATATTTATAAATACTGTGAAAAATGTGGGAACAAGTATCACAGCAAGAGCGGATTATGGAAGCATCGTAAAACGTGTGAAGGAGTTTCCGCGTCTCCTCCTCCTGTAGCATCAGCAACAACGCCCGACCAAGACTTTAAAACAATAATTATGGATATGTTGAAAAACAACCAAGAGTTTCAGCATAAATTGATGGAAATGATGTGTAGTCAACAATCTCTAATGGCCAACGCCGCAGCCAACGCCGTAGCAGCAGCCACGGCAGCTTCAGCCACTCCCGCGAATTACACCAATAACAATAATTATAACGGAACAACCAACAGTCATAATAATAACAATACCTTCAATCTCAAATTCTTTTTGAATGAGCAATGTAAGGATGCAATGAATATTAATGAATTTGCAAACACGATACATTTGAAGGATAGTGACTTGGATGAGTTTGGTCGTATGGGTTACGTGGAGGGAATGTCAAAACTATTTATCGATAGTTTGAAACAAACGGATGTGTTTAAACGCCCGATACATTGTAGTGATGCGCGCCGAGAGACGCTTTATGTGAAGGATGCAGATAAGTGGGAACGCGAAGGTCCTGAGAATACGACAATCACCAATGCGGTGCGGGTGGTAGAACACAAAAATATCGTCCTTGTAAATGAATGGGCGAAACAGAATCCTAGGTGCGAGGACAGCACAACGATGGAAAATGCACAATATATCAGTATGTCGCGCGCAGTGCTAGATGGGGATGACCGGAATATTGCAAAGGTGATAAAGAATGTTGCAAAGGAGGTGTTGATAGAAAAGCCGCAATGTCAAATTTAATAATTCTTGCTTGAATATCTGCGGCGGTGTTGACGGTGGGTTCGCTTGGCCTGATTTTTGTTGGCGTTGCCACCTTTCACTTGATTGAATAAAGTGGTCCATCCCTTCGGACCAAAGATTGCGCGGGTTTGATACAAAATACGAATCATTTGTTTTATACTGTCTGACATTAGATTTTTCACATCTATTGCATCTTGAATGTTTCCTGTATTTTCATAACCTTTAAGGGTCGTGCCATCGGCGGCAAGACTTCTTTTTATAATACCTACTGGAAGGTAGTCTGGTTGATTTGTTGGGGCTCGCGCTTCAAGAGTATTCAAATCAAACAATTGTTGTCCGGCAGCAGCACTGGCGTCCAAAAACAATGAGTCTGCGATAGTGGCGGCTTGATCGCCGCCGACGTAGTTACCATCATTACCGTGTAATGCATTCGTAATGTCAATGCTATTTTCTGTATCAATTGCGCTATCATCACGGGTTTTATTGCATAAATAACCTACTATATTTAATATTTCAGTTATAGATGAAGTAGAAGTAATAAAACCTTTCGGATTTCCAGCGCCAGGCCCTAATGATGAATTCTGTCCAAATGAGTCGGCGGCGTTGGTGCGGTCTTGTGTTATATCATCCATTTCTACCTTCAATTGAATATCTGGACCTAATTCGCGGCCTGTTTTTTGAAATAAAGTGTCCTTTGTTAATTCATCGCTGCCAACATATGGTAATGTATCTCTGGATGCTGCTTGTGCTGCTACTGCTGCCATCTCTCGTCAACTATACATACTACACACAAAATAATCTAAACAAATCAGTTATCTTATGTAAATGTCTGTCCACTTCTCCGACTATGACGAAGCAACCCAACGCCACATTATAGAGTTGGGTTGCTTGATACACGAAAAATCTCTCGCGCATTACCGAACGCTTCTGCGTGTTTCATCCGCTTCTCCGATACATCATCTACCGTCGTAGCTAATTCTGTTTCAATGATGAAAAAATATGAACTCAAACAACAAGTATCGTCACGCATAAGGAGAAATGAAAGTTGCCGAGTATAAGCACAGCATCTCACTGCAGAACGCCAGCGTCTAGATAGAATATCCAATCTGATACCGAGAGGCAAATCGCTGTCAAAACCGACCCCATTCAACCAAGAAAATCGCATAATTGGAGACCAAAAATAAGTGGTAGTATAGCCTTTATGAAGATAAAACCAAAAGCAAGAATTATGAAGAGGAACTTTATCCTAAACTAATTGATTACAATGATACTCACTTGAACTCGGTCTGGCAAATCACTGACATTGAAATGTCGTTTGGTGTCATATAGAGTATCCGGTGTGAAAACAACCGAGGACTTCATTTCATTTCGTTCCGTTGTAAGTTCGTTTGTAAAAATGGATAAAACTTACTATCAATCCAATATTGTATACATTTCCAACCATCATTACGTATACATTTCGTGTTGTTTCAACCGGTGTGTATAACACAATTGACAAAAACATTCCAAAAATTAATTGCGTCAGTTGTAGTGTTGTTATGTATTTTTTGATAAACCGGACTTGGTTAATTTTCAATAAACAACCTAAGTAATATGAATACATTATCGTGTGAACAAACGAATTCGCGAAACTTGGTATCCAAACTGTATCTACCTTGTATACATATGTCAAGTGCCAACAAATCACCGCGCCAATATGATGATATTTTTGAAGGAAGATTGGTGTTTTACCGTTTAGGTAAAGTAAAAAGGTATCAAAGAATTCGTAATATTTGGAAAGGTAGAACCAATAAATGACTCTATCGAACTGCGGGTTTTGAAAATAATAATTGGATTGGATTACGAAACCATCGGTGTATAAGATTTGCGCCAAAGAGAAGAACGTCCACGCACTAAACGCAATTAGTGCGCAATTGTGAATGAGAGAAAAGACATATAATAATGACGGGTTTATCCGCAATTGCGTGGGATATGCAAGATAGCCAGCAATTGCTAGTAAAGGTGGTATATGACACAAGGCATCTCTCGTATTCATTCTATGGAATGGAATGGAATGGAATGGAATGTAATGGAATGGAATGGAATGGAATAGAATGAAATGTATTTATATCATTACACGCCGACGTGAATGAGCTCCTCCGGCGAGAGATGCGAATCGTGAAGAAGCGATAGTCCCGGGTTCTCGCTAGAAAAGTAACCCGGCGAAAGGATGCTCCAGTCGGTGTCTTCGGGTAGAAGCGTAAGTTGTGTATAAACATAACCGATAAATGCACTACACACGAATCGGGATGTTTTTTGAGGGCGCGGGTCTTTCTTACAGTAGGCTTCAATCCAGTCCGTGATTACGACGTCATATGGTTTATCGTATACGACGTCGTGGATTTTCTTTAAGTTCTCCTTTGTGAATAGTTGGTAATGTTTCCAACAGTTTAACCTGCGAAGGTATAATTTACCGCCGTAGGTGCGGACATACTCGTCGTATGGGACGAATTGGACACCAAATTTCATTGTATTGTCTTCAGGGTCAGGGACGTTTGACAATCCAGACATCCAGATATATGTTCCTTTCATTGGTGGGTCGGTGAAATCGGGGTCTTTTACAACCATCGCCACGTGAGAGAAGTCGCTTTTTGTGGCGAATTTGATGAGCCAGCTTAATATTCCCCAATCCTTGTATTCTAGGTCGTCGCATAAAATGAGGTCGCCTGTTTTGAGAGAATTCATTGTTATTATATGTTACGATGAATATAATATGTATTATATAGACGAGAGATTTGATAAGTAAACATTCTGGCACTCAATCTCTCAAACATCTGGCGTTAGGATTGTGCCGTTGGCAAGAATGGAACGCTGATTTGTGAGAAAGTCTGGTGCAGGGGATGCCGGGGGTGTGTTTTTCCTGTTGAAATCTCTCGGAATGTTTGATTGGATTCTATGATTCTGAGAGATTTGGTTGATTATAATGGATGTGTTGAGAGATTTATGTTTATGGATTGTATGAAAAATTACTGTTGTAATGGTTTTATGTAGCAGGTTTACGTGGACGACCACGCTTTTTATTGTCAAGATGTTTATCATTTTGCTGAGTATTCATAGGATAGTATTCACTTGAATTCCCATCATTACACTCGCTAATATGTATAATTATGTTTTCGTTATGTTTACTATCAAATATTGTATCATTTTTCCGTATTATATGATTTGTAGATTGTGGTATATCAAGTTCTTGAGTTTGGGTTGAAATACTCGTATATGAAACTTGTTTTTGTTTAACTTGTTCTAGTAACTGTTGTATATATTTTTTTTTATCTTCTGTAAAATAATCTATCAACTTAAAATTAACAATTCCTGGAACAGTATCAGATTTTATCTTGTCTACTTTTTTATATTCAATAAATATTTCAACTGTTTGTAGTTTATGTTTATCCAATTCAATCCATAATTTTTCACAATCAAATTCTCTTTTTAGTTGTTCTTCTAGTTGTTTATTTTGTAATTCTTGTTGTTTTCGTATTTTTTCATTTTGTTTATGCAACTGTTTATTTTCGGTCTCGTTACTAAGAAGACACGTAATTACACAGTCAATAAATGTGGTAATATTTGTATGATGTGAATCACCAATAATATCCCAACTGAATTCTTTACAATCAAAGTAACCGGAGAATTGTGGATGCACACGTTTGAATTCTTCAAACATGTCATATTTATCACTAATTAGTAATTTTTTACAATTTGAAATGATTCGTATCCAATGCGGTATTATATGTCGTAACGCTTCTTGTTTATAACTTTCAAATGCGCGTTTTCTCTCAATTTCCCAGTAAGACATATCTTGTCCAGAGGATGTCATTTCAGCAGGACATCTATAGGTTCCCATTTTGTTGTGATACTGTTCATTTATTTTATAGATTAGATGTTTAGGTTCAATACATCCAGCGCAACCTGTTTCATAAATGATTTTTTTTAATTGTTCAATATTAAAGTCTCTTATACCTTTTGAAGTATATACTTTTTCTGTAAAACTTGTCATTGTATTTTATCGTGTGAGATATGATTATTATAATTAGTGTTATGTTTTTATACGTTATATAAACATCTTGCACCAATTTGGCTCACGATATCGCAGTAAACTTATTTACCTTCGGTAGGAATGGAACGCTGATTTGTGAGAAAGTCTGGTGCAGGGGATGCCGGGGGTGTGTTTTTACGACTGAAATCTCTCGGAGTTGACAGATTGGATTTTATGATTCCGAGAGATTTGATGGTTGTTTAAAATGGTTTGGAATGGATGTGTTGAGAGATTTATGATTATGGAATGGTTATGGATAACTCCAGCACCCAATCTCTCAAACATATGGCGTTAGGATTGTGCCGTTGGCAAGAATGGAACGCTGATTTATGAGAAAGTCTGGTGCAGGGGATGCCGGGGGGTGTGTTTTTACTGGTGAAATCTCTCGGAATGTTTGATTGGATTCTATGATTCCGAGAGATTTGATGGATGTT
>Ga0255211_1000420_pt1 | contig 15382 bp, 13 predicted proteins | sample Miss_Yuk_RepB_8d_FD_183036 | JGI IMG/M metagenome (GOLD analysis project Ga0255211, IMG submission 183036) | Freshwater microbial communities from Mississippi River, Louisiana, United States - Miss_Yuk_RepB_8d | ecosystem: Environmental > Aquatic > Freshwater > River | place: USA: Louisiana...
GTAAAATATTTATGATATTGAAAAAAAAATCAGGAGACCAGTCTTATAATTTAATTTATGGCTCACCATCAAATATTCCAACAAGTCTAACGGCGAATCCAACCTCAATGTATTGTCCGATAACATATGATACTAGTACTTGGACAGACGCAAATGGTTCAGGTGCTTATGCCAAAATGGCAATATCTGATGATGGAAAATATGTATATATCGGAAGTCAAACTGGAATATACCGTTCTGGTAATGGCGGAGTAGATATTAGTTATGTGGATATTAGTAAGAATTCGCAGTCAAGTAATCCGATAAATGTTATTCATTGTGATTCCACCGGAAAATATGTGGTGGCGACAACAAATTTTGACAGTGGTAGTTCTAACCCGATCAAAGGGTTATTCTTTTCAACCAATTATGGACAATCTTTTAAAGATATGACAGTTGGTGGTGGTAGTAATCGTATGACGGAAGTTTTAATTAGCGATTTATCTGCTGTTTCACAAAAAATTTACCTTTTGTCTGGATGCAGGACAACTGGAACAGGTGCTATAAATTCAGTTCGTTTTTCACCATTATCCCTCGACCTTAGTAGTCGGTATTTTAATATTGGTCCTTCGACTCAAGATGGACTTTATATTAATTTACAATCTAATGATAATTTTGATAAATATATTGATCCGTCTGCGAATTCAAATCCCGTTACACAAATTTATTATGGAAATACGACTGTTTCAGGTATGATTCTAAGTGATATTAATACTAATTTAAATATGCGTTGGAATAATAATTATTGGTATATTCGAAATAATGAGAGAGCCCAATTGAAAACAACTGGTAATACAAATGTTCCAACTATTTTGGGAGGAAGTAGTGTATCTATTTATCCAAGTGAAGGGACAGGTAGTGTTGGAATTAATACATTGGTTCCAAGTGCTAATTATTCTCTCGATATTAGTGGAAATACAAATATTAGTGGAAATTTACGCGCCAATAAAACATCGTTTTTTGGAAAAGATACAATCAATGATCCTGGTATATTTTCGGAAACTGCTTATGGAAATACTTCATTAGTTGTAATTCCACCGGTTTCGTTCAATACTACCACATTAACCTATGGCAATTTGAAAGGAAATTCTGCTATCTTTTTTCAGGGTCGAGGTAACGGAACTGATGGGTTTTCTATGGGCTTGTTTGGTGCCGGTGAGGAGAATAATCCAGTTCCTTATCTACAAAGTATGTGGGATGCAGATAGCGGTAGACCATTATATTTAAATCCACTCGGAGGAACAGTTAATATTGGAAATATAACTGCTGATAAATACTTAAACACATATGCGCTCGATGTTAGTGGAGATTTACGTATCGGAAATCCAACAAATCCATTAACTATTACTTCATCAACTACATCATTATATAATATTAATAGTGGTGCGGACATAACAATAACAGGAAGTCGTGTCGGAATTAACGTAACGCCAGCATCTGCGTATAAATTAGACGTTAATGGAGATACATTAATAAGAGCGAAATTGGGTATATATTCATCTAATAATCCACCATTCACTGGAAATCGTGTTCTTGATATTTCTGGTTCAATGCGCATTTATGAACCGGTCGGTACTGATATAACGGCAAGCACTGGCAGTCTTGTATTCGAACATGGTGACGATAATGGTGTTTCATCGATTCTTTTTGAATCTAAAAACTCAAGTGATTATGCTTATATTAAATATGATGAAAACTTACCTGGAACTGGTTATACTGGAGGAAATAATGGAGCACTCGTTATAGGTATTGAAGGTAATACAACAAGTACTACAGACCGTATTTGTTTAATGGGTGCCGGTGGCGGGGTTGGTCCTATCGGTATAAATACATTAATTCCAGGTGTTAATTATTCTCTCGATATTAGTGGAAATTTACGTGTTGGAAATCCTAGTAATCAATTAACTATTAATTCATCAAGTACATTAAATACAATTGGTACCGGTTCTACTAGTGGCAATATCACGATCAGTGCCGGTTCTACTAGTGGCAATATCACAATCAGTGCCGGTTCTACTAGTGGTAATATCACAATCAGTGCGGTTAATGGTAATATACGTCTTAATAATAAGGTTGGAATCGCAAAAGACCCAACATCAACCTATGCTCTCGACATCAATGGAACAGTAAATGCTACCAGTTATAATGCTACTTCGGATTATCGTATTAAAACCAATGTTATTCCTCTCGAAGATACTCACGCCAGTGTTGATACACTTCGTCCTGTTTCTTATTTTAATACTCTCGCCAATAGTCAAGATTATGGTTTTATCGCCCACGAAGTCGCCGAGTATTATCCCTTTTTAGTATCAGGACAGAGAGATGTATCCGGTTGTTATCAGTCTCTTAATTATACCGGAATTATACCCATTCTGGTGAAGGATTTGAAACAAACTCGACAAGAACTTTCTGAAACTCGACAAGAATTAAATATGTTACGTGAGAGATTAGACACTATAATAAATTCTTTGAATTTGTAATTATTCATTTTTTGGGAATATTTTTCTCTCTTTGTATGTTTGAATAACAACGGATAGTCGTATCCAAATAATATTATTTTGTACAAAATAATATTTGTGTTTTGTGTTTTGTGTTTTGTGTTTTGTGTGTTTTTTTTCTCTCTAATAATACAAAATAAATCTCTCCGACAATAATAAAAAGAATGTTATCTTCTGATTTTTTCTTAGGTACTTCTTCTCTCTTGGCATCCAATGTCCTATTAAGTTCTTATCCTATTCTTATCAAAAAATATATTAATGATATTTCTCTCGATACACAACTCTTAATTCGTGTTTTAATGTATATTGCTCTCGCTATTCCTGTAATGATATATTCCGGAGAGACGTCTTCTATATTTTCATCATTGATTGACCCACAATTTATCGCAATATCGATAGTAAATCTAATACATATTTATTCATCTTATGCTGGGTTTGCTATCTTAGATGCTGGAATATCAATGACAACTTTTTATAGTTATCCAATTATTCAAGTATTTCTCTCGAATATTTTCTTAGGTGCACCGACAATTACCTCTCGCATATTAGTTTCGATGCTCGGTTGTTTAATCGGTGTTGCGATTTTAAATGCCGACTCGATTCAACGTTATTTTCAACCAGGAACAGAAAAAGGAAAAAGAGAAATCGAAGGATATGCTTATATTGGTGTCGCGGCATTAACTGAAGCGATTATTAGTGTATTTTATAAAAAAGTGAATTTGAAAAACGCTTTTACTAGTTTATATACATTATATGCGCCGGGACTTGTGTTTTTATTGGGATATTTGAGTATGGGGTCGAAAGATTCTAGTATGTCGAAGGATTCTCTTTCCAATATCTCTCTTTTACCGATTGTTTTTTATAATATGTTAATTGGTGGAATGGGATATATGTTAAGATTATTTTCAGTTACTAAAATCGATATGAAATGGTTCAGTGCTTTATCATTTACAAGTGCTATCAGTGCTTTCTCTCTTGGTAATTTATTTTTGGGAGAAAAAATCAAAATACAACATTGGATAGGAACCGCAATTATGTTTTTATCGATTTATCTTATGGGCCAATAATCATACCAATTATAACAAACCTTATTATAATCCGTTACAAAGGCCTAGTTATTCCTGACTGTAAAAATAGGTCGCGAAGCGACCTCTCTTTTTTATAGTCGTTTTTAAGGAAGGTGTAAGAGGAAACCATCGGTTTCCTCTAAAATTGATTCACTTTTTTTGCGTTTTAATTTGAAAGTATTCATTACAAAGTTATCATAACACTTAAAGAAATCAGCATTAGAAATGTCTGACAACGTTATTGCTCGCATCGTGAACAATTTTACTATAGAACAAATGAATGAATTTATTAGATATGTGAGAGATTTGGTTGAAAATGATATTGAATCCAAAATAGAGTTTGATAAATTAGATATTGATGATATCTATAATGCTATCAGTAGCGCAATGGACAGACTCGTATATTGTTATAATGATGAGTATTATGATCCTGAATTTCCTGGAAATTTTGAAAATGATATTTATCTTTTGAAGAGTGAAATATTTGCGGAATTTGTGAATCGACTTGGTCAAGATGATGAATTATCTGAATATAGTTGGATTCGTTCTCAGGGAAAACTCGAAATAATCCTCGGCATTCGAGATTTGGATATGAATATGGATAAGCGTACTGGAATTTGGTAAATATATATGTGTGTATGTATGTGGAATAATGAATAAAAAATAATAAGTTGATTATATTATAAAAATGGAAAAAGAAAAAGAAAGAGAGAACGAAAACGAGAAAGAAAGAGAAACAGAAAGAGAGAAAGAATTTGAAAAAGAAAAAGAAAAAGAAAAAGAAAGAGAGAACGAAAAAGAAAAATACGAATTAAACAAAAATCAAAAAATACCAGAATGTTTGTTGGAAGTATCTATTCAAGTATTCGATTCTGAAAAAGAATTGAGAACTTTGAGAGATGCGTGGTATTTTTTTATGGAAGATTTTGAGAGATTTCAATTATCTGTCGATGTTCTGCCACCCACACCTGTTTCTAGTTCTCTCATATTTACAACGAATTTTACGATACTTATGGATACTATGAAACAAAATCGAAAAAATCAACAGGTTATTCAATATTTACAATTAATTATCAATAATTATATCGAATTTTTTTCCACACATATAAATAATTCAAATATATATCCTTCTATGTATCGACTTTTCACTTTTTTACCTGTTCAAACCACTTTTCTCTTGTTTAGAAATATCAAAACAGGAAAATTAACACCAGAAAATCAGGTATTATTTAAATCTGGTCTCTCTGAATGTGATTTTATTACAGCAACTGATTGTGAAAAATTATTATCCATTTTGAATAAAATGTAGAAGGGTGGTTGATAGATTGTTTTTGTTGATTATCCACAAGTATTAATCGGTCTACTTGAAGTTGGTGCTTTTCTATCATTTACAAATTCTTCATCGGTTGTTATACAACAAACCATACGTTTGTTTAAATTATACATATATTCCGATGAAGGAATCGCTCCACCATTATCCATTTGTGATTGTGGTTTTACGATTGTTGTATCTGTCATACGTTTTAAGCGAGAGAATAAATAAGTGTTTTTAATGGATGCCATGATTTGTCCTCGACAACTATTTTGTTTCGAATCCGCATACGCTTTCTTTTCGGTATATGTGTTTTTATTGATTTCATATATACCCAAATAAGCTCCCACATTACTTTTCAATACGAATTGTATGCGATTGCTTAAACGAATAACATCGACGTCACTCGGCAAACCAGCGAAATTTGTAAAATGATATTGGACAGAATAAGATGTATTATTACTCGATGTTAAATGAACCGCTCCATTTGAATAAAATGTTTGAACTGTTTTCGATGAACCTGTTGTAGAGATTCTTAATAATAAATATTCGAGAACACCATTTCCATATCCATCCGGTGTAGTATAACTTAATACTGTCGGTTGATATACATCTGTACTCGCTCCTGAAGAAGAATTATAAGTATTATTAATAATTATGGTATTATTTGCTTCTATTAGACCCGCATTACTCATTGTCCATTTTATAAAATAAGGTTGGTAACTGGCTCCACTGTCTCCCAAAACGAAATACATATTAATACGACCAGAAGGAGAATATGTATTATCGAAATATACCTCTCCTAATAAATAAGCGGTTCCGACAAAATCATTAAAACCTTGAGATGACAAATTCTGATTTCCATTACCGGTATTTACTTCACCATTGAAATTATACAAAGTACCCACATTTACTGTACCCGCTGAATAATAGATTTGTTTCATATTGATAAGTCCTGTTCCATTACTTTCCATAATAATCATTCGACCTGTATAATCAAATTTAACAGTTGGAAGAACAGTCGTATTATTTCCATCAACACTCGTTGGTGTTTGTGTTGTTAGATCGAGAGATGTTTTGAACACTGTTCTCACACTCGCTGTATTCGAATTCACATAAAATAAATAATTCGAACTATCCGCATACCAAAAATAGATATCTTTAGAATCAGTAACTCCAAAATTAACAGTTCCTGTTGAAGGTTGTGAATAACTTGCCGATAAGGTTGGATTTCCATTTAAGACTACCGTTTTTCCGAATCCACTTGAATTTACAAATAATAATACAGCATTTATATTTGAATTGTCGCGTTTTATAGGATAAATCGCTGATAATGAATATCCAGCACCAATGATGCCTGTCAAACTAGAAATTACAGTTAAATCGACACTTGAGACTGTACCTGTGGTATAATCTGTGTAATATAATTTGGTTCTTTCTGTATCCAATACATAGGCAAATTGTTTATAATAAGGAGGAATGGAACCTGTGTTCGTAAAAGGAATGAATGTTGCCATATTTATGTTCAAAGTGTTGGGAGGCGCCGAATTAAAATTAGACGGAATGCCTGCACTTGGTGTAACTAAAACGGCTTCGATAAGATTAAAGGAAGCATCATAATAAAGTCCGTCATTTGTACATTTGGCGATATCAATCACCGTTTTTTTGGAGAGACGTTCGATGAAATTACTTTGATAGGTAAGGGAAACAGTATTCGATTTATCTACAATTGGATGTAAATCGACACGTGTTTCTAGTTTTGCTGTATTTGACAGAGCAGATGGTTTAATTACCTTTGTATTTTCTAAATAAAGCATATTGGTGGGGCTAATAATTTGAACATGATTCTTATTCCAGTTTTTTCCACCGTAATTAATTGGAGCACCATTCCTATAGGGTGTATGAATTAGACTACGTCCGAGAGATGTTTGTCCAATATATCCAGTATTACGGCGAGTTCCAGTAATTGAAAATGTTCCTTTATGACTTAAATTACCGACTAATTCGGCCTTTCTTTTCATCGCTATAATCGACATTTCTAATACACTATACAACGACGATAAAAATAAGGGATATACATATACGGTTGATTAATTAAGATTGGGTATATAAGAGTTTTTGGATTTGGTCATATGTTTTTTTACGTTCATGAATCAAATTACTTGCGAAAGTACGTATATCTTGTGGTAAATTACCTCCCGTATTTTCTAATAATTGTTTGGAGATAAGAAGATCATTAGAAACCGATTCTGATAATTGTTTTAAATAATCCTTTCCATCGATTCTCCATTGTGTTTTATAAGAATTCGCAAAAAAGAAAATAGCAATAAAAAGGAAAATATAGTAAAAGAGAGAGATATCATTTCGATATAAATCATAAATAAAAACCTCTAAAAATCCCATTATACAAGATACAAAAGCAGCAATATAGAATTTTCCAATACTATTTGTTATTATTTGGGATTTTATTGTTTTTTGTTGTGGTTGTTGCTGTGATTTATTTTTGCGGAGATTATAATCACTATAAGAATAATCTGAACGTATAAAACTTAATACATAATATTGAACTATAAAAGCCACAAACATTGTGAGAGACAAATATGTAAATAGTCGCATTTATATGAAAAAGGATACTATGATTTATTCTTGGTATATCCTGTTTGGATTTGGTTCGTTTTGTTTTGGTTTGCGTGGATAATCGGATACCAATCCGATGGATGTTGTGTGAATAATTGGTTTTCATAAATATCGATAATCTTTAAACATTCTTCGCTTTTGTCATTAAAATATATACATTCGGTATATCTATTGAAAAATTGTTTCATCTCTTCTGATTCAACTTTTGTTAGTTTTTTCATATTGGATTATATGGATAGATAAATATATATAAATATTTGTTTTTATTTTCATATAATGCAAACGATTATACAAAAATTTCGAACATTGTGTAACACTGAATCTGATATTAATGAACATTTACCAACATTATATCGTTATGCAAAACAATGTGATTCTGCTATTGAATTAGGAGTTCGTGGATGTGTTTCGAGTTGGGCAATTTTGGCAGGAATTATGGAGAAAAAAGGTTCTACTCACACCAAACGTATTCTTTTAAATGATAATCGAGAATGTGATATACAAGAAATTTCTGATACTGTAAAACAATTGAATAAAGATAAAAATATTATTGAAATGCGTGTCGATTGGAATAATGATTTGAATTTGACTTTTGAACACGGTACTATGTATGATTTGGTTTTTATCGATACTTGGCACGTTTACGGTCAATTAAAACGGGAATTAAATAAATTCGCACCTTTATGTGGTAAATATATTATTATGCACGATACGACAGTTGATGAAGTTCAAGGAGAAACCATCCGTAATTGTGGATATAATATGCAACAAGCATTTAATGAAGCAACGCGTATGTCTGTTGAAACTGGAATCCCTAGAGAAGAAATATTAAAAGGACTCTGGTATGCTATTCAAGAATTTTTAGCGGAACATCCTGAATGGTATATTAAAGACCGATATTTTAATAATAATGGATTAACTATTTTGGCTCGACGATAGAATATATCTATTTATCCTGTATAACCCCTTTTTAATGGTATATTACTATATTAATAACTAGTAATATGTCTCGATCGTTAAGAACTAAAACAAGTGGTGTTTTAAATACACAATTAACATACCAAACACAATTATCCAACATATTGTCTGTAAGAAATATCGGAACCAATGGTTCTCCTTCATCTATCGGTAGTGGTGGTGGTGGTGGTGGTGGTGGTGAGGGCCCTACGGGCCCTACTGGCCCTCAAGGTACTGCTGGTGTTCAAGGCCCTACTGGTGCCACATTAATCATTCAAGGTCCTACCGGCAGTCAAGGCATACAAGGTGTCACTGGTCCTACCGGCAGTCAAGGCTCTCAAGGTGTCACCGGTCCTACCGGCAGTCAAGGCATACAAGGTGTCACCGGTCCTACCGGCAGTCAAGGCATACAAGGCATCCAAGGAATACAAGGTATCCAAGGAATACAAGGAATACAAGGTGTCACTGGTCCTACCGGTAGTCAAGGAATACAAGGTGTTACTGGTCCTACCGGCAGTCAAGGAATACAAGGTGTTACTGGTCCTACCGGTAGTCAAGGAATACAAGGTGTTACTGGTCCTACAGGTAGTCAAGGAATACAAGGAATACAAGGTGTTACTGGTCCTACCGGCAGTCAGGGCGAACAGGGGATTCAAGGTTTTACTGGTCCTACCGGAGCACAGGGTATCCAAGGTGTCACAGGAAATATCGGTCCTACTGGTCCTGCAGGTTCTACTTATACTGATAATGTCACATTTACCGGCACTTTCCGTGTTCCCAGTTCAATTATGAGTAATTCATTAGTTGTTGGAAAATCTTCCGTTACCAATTCTAGTTATACTGTCGATGTTAGTGGTATTTTAAATGCTACTACATTATACGAAAATGGTGTTTCTATTGTAAATACTTATGCTACTAAAACCGATGTTACCAGTCAAATTAATACGAGTATTAATGGTTTATTAAATAGTGCTCCATCCACTTTAGATACTTTGGGAGAAATCGCAACAGCACTTCAATCCGACGCCAGTTTTGGTATTAATGTTTATAATCGTATAGGCACTCTCGATAGTAGTGTTAATACAATTACTGGACGTTTGACTATTGTTGATAGTAGTATTAATGGTCTTACCAGTCGTATCGGAGTTAGCGATAGTAGTGTTAATACAATTAATGGTCGTTTGACTATTGTTGATAGTAGTATTAATGGTCTTACCAGTCGTATCGGAGTTAGCGATAGTAGTATCAATACAATTAATGGTCGTTTGACTATTGTTGATAGTAGTATTAATGGTCTTACTACTCGTATGGGAGTTAGCGATAGTAGTATCAATACAATTAATGGTCGTTTGACTATTGTTGATAGTAGTATTAATGGTCTTACCAGTCGTATGGGTGTTAGTGATAGTAGTGTTAATACTCTTACAAGTCGTATGGGAGTTAGCGATAGTAGTGTTAATACATTAATAATACAAAATACAGCACAATCTTATAATTCAGGTACAACAACAACATCATTTACCGGTAGATTGGCGACAATTGGAGATGCTTCGTTTAATGGAAATGCGACTGTCGGTGGAAATGCTATTGTTTATGGCTCTCGTTTATCGACCATCGGTGATGCCTCGTTTAATGGAAATGCGACTGTCGGTGGTAATGCTATTGTTTATGGCTCTCGTTTATCGACCATCGGTGATGCTTCGTTTAATGGAAACTTGTTTGTTGGTGGAAATTCTACAGGATTTGGAACATTATCGATTACTGGTAATGCCTCTCTGAATGGAAATGTAAATTTGGGAACATCGACCACTAATACGATTACTTCTTATGGTAATCTTGATATGAGTGGTTCTGCTTTATCATTATTCAATTGTCTAGAAAAAATTACAACGCTTACATATTCGGCATCACTTACATTAGATTATAATACAGGAACTATGTTTTACACGGATATATCTACAAACAGTGCGGGAGCGGCGTTATCTGTTAATGTAACTAATTTACCGGCATCTCGTACAAATCGTTCGATTACATTTACATTAATGTCATTAGTTAGACCAACCGATATATCATCTGTTGTTACTACATTTAATATAGGAGGAACTGCTACAAATATAATTCGTCAAGATGGTACTGCTTTTTCATTAGCATCTGGTACAAATATGACAGTTCATCAATTCAGTATAGCAAATGTAGGCGGTGTTGATAGAGTATTTGGATTTTTATCATCTTATAAGTAAATATAGAGTTATAATTCTAACATATATTATAATATTTGTTGGTTAGTTGATAAATATGAATAACAATAACGATAAAACAGAATTTATTAATAATATTAAATGTTGGGTGTCTCTCGATAATGAAATCGCTCAAAAGAATGAAGAATTGAGAGAATTACGTAATCGTAGATCTCATTATACCGATTCTGTTTGTGGTTTTATGAATTCGAATAATCTTCAAAAGAAGAAAATAGAAATCAATGATGGTATGATTTCCTTTTATGAGAAAACAGATTATTCGAGTTTAACTTTTGGATATGTGGAAGAACAATTAAAGAAATTTATTCAAGACCCTGTGAAATTAGCCGAAATTATGATTGCCTTAAGAACAAATCGGCAAAACAAAAAATCTTTTGATTTACGACGTGTTCATAATAAAGTAAATGCTGATAATTTTAAGAAAGCGGCTGATGAAGCCGAACAATAATTATGAGATATGGGAATAAGCGTAAGAATATTATTTTATAATATCTGTTGGTTTGATATTATAAAATGGATTGTGTGGATACGAATAAAGGTCGTAAGGATTATATACAAAGAATAAAAGAAAAATATGGTGGTGGTGGGTGTTTAGAACCGGATTGTACCTTGGTAACAGGAATTTTTGACCTTCAACATATTCATAATAATTGTAGGTCATTAGATGATTGTATTCGATTATGTGAGCCCGTCTTATCGATTGATGCTCCTATGGTGATTTATTGTTCAAAATCTCTCGCTTCTAGGATAAGAGAAAAAAGAGTCGGATTTAAAAAAACACAAATTATTGAACAAGAATTGAATGAATTATGGTCGTTTCAATATCTGTCCAAAGTGAAAAAGAATCGAGAGATTTATTGGCCAACAAGAGATGAAAGAACTTGTGCTGAATCTCATTTAGTTTGTTGTAATAAATTCGATTTTGTTTATGAAACTATACTTTTTAATCCGTTTCATACACGTTGTTTTGCTTGGATTGACGCTTTTTTAGGACAACCTGGGAAAAAGGGTTTGCGAATTACGGAATCAGAAGACCGAGAGATGGTTAAACAGATTCTTATTGAATTAGCGAATCGGCGGAAAACTAATAAATTTCATATCCAATGTTTAAGTTTGGTTGATCCGAAGTTTTTAAAACCGGAAAATAAGAAAGAATATTATTCGGTTTATCGTTGGGTAGTGTGTGGGGGATTCTTCTTAACAGAAGGAGAGGTCGGGATAAAGATTATGAATCGATTAAAAGAGGTGTTTATTGAAACCACAGAGGCTGGTTATGGACACGGTGAAGAGATGTTTTATTTGGAAGTGTTGGATGAATTTTTGGATGACTTGGCACTTAGTTTTGGAGATTATGGACAGATATTAGATAATTTTATTTATCCGCGACGTAATTTTTGGTGGCCTTGACGATAGGTATTGGATTTGATTTTTGGTAAATATATTATCGCTTGTATATTTATTAGGGATAGTAGTGATAATGATGACACAAATCGCCGGCGCAAAAAAAATACCGATTCTTTTAGCCCAAGGAACTTATGGTTGTGTTTATAATCCAGGAGTTCAATGTGGAACAAACGCAACTCTCGGTAAAAATTTCGTTACTAAAATCCATAGAAAAGCCAAATATGCGGAAAAGGAAATTCATAATTCAAATAAAATTAAAAAATTATTTAAACAACATGCCAAATATTTTGCCATTTCATTGGATACTTGTGATGTAAATGTTCGTCAAGTATCCGGTAATGAAATGCAAAAATGTGATTTTATACGAGAATCCAAAGAAACTGACCCGAATGTGAATGAATATAAGGGACTTTATGTCTCTACCAAAATGAAATTTATAAATGGTTATACACTTGCCGATTTTTTAGATGAATTAACCACGAAAATAGATTCACAGATTTTTTCTATTTGTAAACGATTATATGTATGTGTTCAAAAATTACAACAACTCCGAATTGTTCATTATGACCTGAAAGAAAATAATATGATTATAAAAGACAACACTGGATTGCCTGTTTTAATCGATTTTGGTCTCTCTATCGATATGGATAAATTCTTGGATAAAGATGGGAAATTATTGAGTAATGTGCCATTTAATACATATAGTTCATCTTTTTACGTTTATGCTAGTGATTATGTACCTTGGCATATCGATATTGATATCATTTGTTATATTATCCAAGAAATCGGGGAAAGTCGATGGACTGGTTCTATTGATTATCGAATTATTGAAAAAATATTTGATGAATGGAATTTTTCTTATACTTCGAGACGTTCAAGATTATCGGTGAATCAACAAAAATATTGGACAAGAATTCGGACATTTATTTCGAAAGATATTATTGAAGAATGTTTGCCATCTCGACAAAAATATTTGAATATGATTCAATCTTTGAATATCGGTAATTGGAAAGGTCTTGTTGAACAACTCATTTTACGATGGAAAATTTGGGATATTTATGCTATTTGTGTTTTATAATAGGGATTGTTATTACTTGTGTGAGAGAGAAGGGATAGTATTAGTGTTTTGTTTCGTTCTCGACAGGATTGGATAATAACTGTTTTCGTTGTTCGAATAATGCTTTAATGTCCTCTTGAATGAATGGAAGTTCAATACGATCATAGGTTTTATAATAATTATCAGGATGGAGGACAACGAGTGCTAATCCGGCGATTTTCATTCCGTATTTTTCTTCCAAGACTGCCTTATACGTATTTAATTGTAATGTATAATGCCAAAAGTTTGTATCTGGGAAATGAGAGATTACTGGGTTTGCCGCGTGTTGGCCAAATGGATGTTCATTTGCGATTTCCTTACAACGTTTCCAATCATAAATCCAATAGTTATTATCTCTCTTATTGTAAAATACCATGTCGATTGAACCCGCGAGTTTTAATTCTTCGTGATAAATCATCCATTCTGTTCTATACGGGATTAGATAATCATAATCTTTGGCGAATCTTAGGAAATATTCGAATTCTATCGATTCATTTCCATTATTAATTCCATTATAATAACATTCGATATCATAATGCATATTGGTTCCTGATGTGGCGGCGGAATCGCGATTTTTATCCCACATTTCTTTGATTTCTTCTCTCGTTTTCTTATAATATTTATATTGAGGATCGGTATTATATTTGCGATTGGTTAATATTTTATCAATTATTGAATCCGCATCGAAATGAGAGAAATGACTGTGATTCCAAGTAGTTACTGATGTGAATCCTTGTTCACCGTGGATAGTATAGATATGAGGTCCTTCATCGAACTCGATAAATTCATCTCTCGGATGAGCATTCTTTTTTGCCAAATATGTGGGAGGAGCGCGATCGGTCATTTTATTTAAATACTGGGGATAGAATTATATTTGTTGTTGGAGTATACTTTTGTTATCGTTATGTAATTCAATTTTTTAGGGGAACCAGATGCGCGTAGCGCATCTCCTAGGTTCCCCTATAACCCCTCCTATAATAAATAACAGATAAAAATTAAAATATAAGAAGTCTTAATGAACGGGTTGCACGTATTAAAGTTATTTATTACCATCTATTCTAATTGTAAAGGGGTAATTAAGATAATGATTGATTCATATGTGAAAGGAGGGGTTATAGGGGAACCATTGGTTCCCCTTGAGTATGATTACTTGTTTAAGATTATTTGTATCGGGGATCCTGATGTAGGAAAAACTGCCATATTAAACCGTTATATTTATGGACAGTATCGACCTCAATCATCCTCTACTATCGGTTTTGATTTATTATCAAAAAGAATAATTATGGAATCCACTGGTCATTCTGTGAAATTAATGTTATGGGATACAGCAGGACAGGAGAGGTTTCGGTCTATAACAACAAATACTTATCGAGGAGTTCAAGGTGTTTTCTATGTTTATGATATCACCTCTCGGAAAACATTTGAAAACATTAGTAATTGGATAAAAGAAGTTAGTTCTTTCTTAACTCCGAATACGATTTGTATTCTTATTGGAAATAAATGTGATAATGAAGAAAAGAGAGAGGTTGATTATAATGAAGCAATTGATTTTGCGGATAAGAATCGTATGTTTTATATTGAAGTGTCTGCGAGAGATGGAATTGAAATCGAACGGGCATTTTATGTAATGACGCGGAAGTTAATTGAAAAGAATCCTATTTTGGGAGGAGATGGCAGTGGTGTTGGGAGCAGACATTCGGCGATTTCTTTAGTAAGTGTTTCAGAACCGAGTGTTCGAAAACTAAAACAAAAACGCAAAAAATATTGCTAAGGGTTAGGGGAACTAAGTTCCAAAAGATGCGCACCGTGTATACTGGTGCGCATCGATATAACCCCTCCTAAGGCGCACTTTGTGCGCCGAATTCGCTCGTAAAACGAGCGAATAATTGTCAAGGCTTTTTTGTTTTGTTTATTATTGTTTAGGGGAACGTAGTTCCCCTATGACCCCTCCTAAGGCGCACAAAGTGCGCCGAATTCGCTCGTAAACCGAGCGAATAATTGTCAAGGCTTTTTTGTTTTGTTTATTATTGTTTAGGGGAACGTAGTTCCCCTATGACCCCTCCTAAGGCGCACAAAGTGCGCCGAATTCGCTCGTAAACCGAGCGAATAATTGT
>Ga0255211_1000427_pt1 | contig 15193 bp, 13 predicted proteins | sample Miss_Yuk_RepB_8d_FD_183036 | JGI IMG/M metagenome (GOLD analysis project Ga0255211, IMG submission 183036) | Freshwater microbial communities from Mississippi River, Louisiana, United States - Miss_Yuk_RepB_8d | ecosystem: Environmental > Aquatic > Freshwater > River | place: USA: Louisiana...
AACGGTTTCATCGTCGGAAGTATCGTCTCGGTGGTTATGTGGCGGATGGTTGGAATGGGGATGGTGAAGGGGGCGTAAGCCGGATGTAGCATAGCCACAACTACATATGCCGCTTAATAACATATGTGCTCAATAAACCCGTAATAACCGAAAAAAACAACACGGTTTTACATATATCAAAAAATTCATCTTTGTCTGGAATGTGAATTTTTATTTGGTCGGAAATGTCGATATATTTATGCGTTTTGTGTTTGCCGTTCTTTCCAATATTGAAATGGATGAGCGCCTCCATAAAAAAGATGATAAATGTGACCAGGGTGATTATGATAAAAACGGTTTTCATTTTTTATTATATATAACGACGAGAATAGATTAGGATTATCATCAATAATCATCAAACAGGAAATCCGGGTCGCCAGTGATGCTGCGAAGTGCTTCGGTAATGTAGGCGCGTTGAACGGCGTCGGCTTCATAATAGTTCCAATATACGTCTTGAAGGCCGAGGACGTTTCTTTGTATATTACCTCTAAACACAACATTCTTAAAGTGGCTTATCGTGCAGTAGTGAGGCGATGGTGGAAGATCATTTTTTACAAAGACGCCTTTGCTATTGAGGTGGGCATATTCCGGCCGTTTTTCTCGGATGAGGTACATTTTGCCGGGTATAAGGTCCTTGGGGTCAACAAGACGAAGTGGACGCATTGGACGTTGTGTGTGTGTGTGATGTGTTTCGTTTGGTTATTGGTGGAATCAATTTTATCAATTCAATTTTATGGTCGGGTTGATGGTTTTACTCCATCGCCCCCGCACCGTATTTTGCTTCAACTTTCTCTTTCATCTTCGCGATTTCGGTTTCTAGCGTATAATTTGCGGGCAATACCATACGGATTCCTTCACGGACTCCGCTTTCGCGTCGTCGTTCATATACCAAGTGCGGTTTCTCGCGCACAACGACAAGCGAGATATATTTCGGCAACACCGCCGCTGGCGCAGTATCTTCGGGGAAGATGCCCTTTTCCAAATCACTGACGACCTTATTGGCGGCTTCCAATTTTTGTAAGAGCGACACTTTTTCGGATTTGCTCGTCATCCACGGTTTTTCAAGTTTGGGGTGCTTTTCAACCTTGAAGAATTCGCGACTCCTCGTGTGCTCTTTATCCAAGTATTCGAAGTAATACACAACATATTTCTTCATCATATCTTGGGTGATTCCATCAGGGAGTGCGCGCGCACTGTGTTTTCTCTCGCGCTTGGTTCCATCATCGGCCGTGCCTTTACTGTTCTTCTGTTGTTCTTGCATCGTAGCAACGCGTAAATTGTCGTATCGGTTGTTCAGGGGATTGCGGTCAAGGTGGTCGACGCTTATGACACCGGTGCCTTTTCCATTTCCCCACGTGTTCATAATCACTTGATGGATGAAGACGTTGTTGTGGCACGAGATATACCCGTTGCTCGTTTTATACCACGTGAGCTTCTCGCCTTGGTTGTGTGTTGCTTCGTATTCCAGTATTTTTTGGTAGCTCGTGGGACACAGTTCGCAGTATTCGTTTGGTTCACAATACATTATCACCGTTGTGATTTCACCGGTCTGGGGGTTCATTATTTCCCAGCGCGGATTTTTTTGTTGGTTGGCGGTGCGTCCGAGAGATTTCGTGTGGCCGGATTTGAAGGTCACGACCGAGGAGGCGTCGGCGGCGGCACCGAAGCCGTATTTCTGGGTGATATAGTCGTGTTATTGTTGGAAGTGTAGGGTCATTGCGGAGAATGTGTGTGTGTGAAGTTATGGAATAGGGTGAAATGGAATAAATAATTTCAATTTTTTGATTGGGGGAAAAATTGAAATTAAATTAGGTGGATGGATTTATAAGTAGGGTGAATATGCCGAAGAAGTGTGCTTTTGTGGATGAGGAGGGGGTGAGGTGTGAGAAACAACCTGCGTTTAATAATCCAGGTGAAACAACTGGGTTATATTGCGGAGCCCATCGGGTAGAAGGGATGGTAGATGTTATTTCCGCAATTTGTAGTTTTGAAAATTGTTTCAAAACACCAATATATAATTTTGAAGGTAAAACCAAACGACTTTTCTGTGGAGAACATAAACTACCTGGTATGATTAACATAAAAAATAACAGATGTGAGTATCCTGGATGTAAAACGATTCCAATATATAACTTTGAAGGTTCAAAAAAAGCAAAGTATTGTGCATCTCATAAGTCAGAACACATGATTAACGTAATTAAAAAAAGGTGTATACATACTGGATGTCAAAATTACGCATATTTCAACCAGCCATTTGAAAAAACACCTCTATATTGTAGTTGTCATAGAAGTTCCATAATGATTGATGTCACGCACAAGAAGTGTCTATATGATAAATGTAATGTAATCGCTTATTTCAATGTTGAAGGCAGCCGAACCGGATTATATTGTTCTTTACACAAGCAAGAAGGAATGATTGATGTTACCGCGAAGAGGTGTGTTTATCCTAATTGTAAAATTACAGCACATTTCAACTATGAGAATGAAAAGAAACCATTATATTGCTTGGCTCATCGTTTTGAAAACATGATAAATGTAACTAGTAAAATGTGTTTTCACCAAGGATGCAAAAAGATGCCAAGATATAATACAACGAGCGAATTATCGCCATTATACTGTTTCGAACATAAATTACCCAATATGAAAGATATTGTAAGCAAAACGTGTAAAAACGACTGGTGTAATACATTTGTTCGCAATAAATACGAAGGTTATTGTTTGAACTGTTTCATCCACGCTCATCCAGACAAACCAGTCTCTCGGAACTACAAAACCAAAGAACGATGTGTGGTTGAATACATCTCATCACATTTCTCAGATTTCAGTTGGGTTGCAGATAAAACGATAACGGATGGCTGTTCGCGTCGCAGACCAGACTTATTGCTTGACTTGGGGTATCAAATCATTATTGTGGAAGTGGATGAAAACCAACACATTCAATACGACTGCTCCTGTGAAAATAAACGCATAATGGAGTTATCACAGGATGTAGGCCATAAACCAATTGAATTCATTCGGTTTAACCCTGACGAGTATACCGACGAAAACGGTGAGAGCGTTACTTCATGCTGGGGTGTGAATGGGAAAGGTATTTGTGTTGTGAAGAAATCAAAGGAGAAAGAATGGGAATCGCGCTTGGAGAGGTTGCGCGAACAAGTTGAATACTGGACGAACCCTGAAAACGCGACGGAGAAGACGGTTGAAATTGTGGAGTTGTTTTATGATTGTGACTGTTAGATATATGACGCAGAATATCAAATGGAAGTAATACAAAATGATTAATTTTTTATATTTATCTCGCGATAAACATAAATAGAATTGTAACTATGTAGCTGTACTAATTGCTATAAGCACAGGTTATCCCCTAAGTTTCCCTAGGGGCTGGACTATGTCTTAGATTTTCTCCGGCTGCTTAAACCTTCACTGAAAACCCACCTCCGTTGAGTCTCTGGTGCCCTATCATGGACTAGCATAATGTCTGTAGATAGTAAGCCTGCAAGTCGCCCAATCATTATCATTTTCACCATACCCAAGTTTTTTTTCTTGGCCACTCATTCCTTTCGGATATCAGCTTGGTAGATAATGCTCTAAGGGTTTTCTTGAACAATAGAAGAGGTGTTGCAACTCTGACTTATCGTCGTCAGAATCACTAACAGCTGGTCTGGTTATATCATCAATAAAGATGATACTGAGGACGCAAATGTTTTCCCGTAGCTAGAGCTCAATTGGCTACGGCATGCTGTTTTTCTGCCCTGGGTAATAGCAACTAGTAATAACATCCATATTACTGTAACTATATAGTTAAGGCCTCCCATACCTGACATCACACGCAAAACGTTGTAATTCACGGCATACACGCGAACCTTGGCAGTGTTAGTTCCCTCAACGGTGGCGTTGGAAAGAACAAGCTGAAGGGTAGCGTTATCAATACGAGAGAAGTTGCACGAGCCAGAAGGCTGGTGCTCCTCGGGTCTCAGTGCGAAGGAATACAGGTTGATACCGGTATCGGGCGCACGAGTGTGGTGCTGCCAAGGCTGAACGAGGTCAAAGTAGGTTCCCTCGCGCTCAGAGAAGCGGTCCTGGCCGTTAAGCTGGAGCTTGGCAGTGACGACGGGGTTCTCACCCCAGCAGTGCATATCGAGAGAAGTCTCGGTGAGGACGAAAGTGCCAGCATCAGAGACACCAGAGTTGAGACCGGAGCCAAAGTTGGGCAAGTTGTAGTCAGCGGTAGAAGGCTGGCCAGATCCAAGCTGCCACCAAGAAGTTCCGGTGGTGTAGACATCCTGGGCGCCGGCATCATTGAAGAGACCGGAAGCGCTGATGTAAGAGCCGGTAGTGTTGGCGACGGAGTCGTGGGAGCCGAAGGCCATAATAGCGTTGGGGAGGGCATCCACGGCATCGGTGTAGTTGAAGGGCTGGGCACCGAGGAGACGGTTGAGGACGGTTCCTCTCTCGAGAGAAGAGCAGTAGTCAACGTTCTTGTCGGGCTGAACGACCCAGATGAGCTCCTTGACAGGGTGGTTGAAGTTAAGCTTGATCTTGTTAGAGGATGAACCGACGGACTCATCACCAGTGAACTGGAGCTGCTCGATGAGGTACTCGTGGGGGTTCTGGGCCATACGTCTGCGCTCATCGGTATCCAAGAAGACGTAGTCAACATAGAGGGAAGCGGCGACGAGGGACTGGTTGTAGGCGGAGGTCACCTTGGTGGTGGTGGCGGCATCGTTGAGGCTGGACATAGCCCACAAGCACTCCTCAATGGGACGGATATCAAGATTAATCTTGACCTCGTGGTACTGAAGAGCAATGAGGGGCAGAGCCAGACCGGGGTTGCGGCAGAACCAGAACTGGAGGGGGACATAGAGGGTGGTCTCGGGGAGAGCATTGCGGGGAGCGCAAACCTGGCGAGGAGCGTTAGCATCGCAAGGACCATCAATGTCGTTGAAGGAGGGGTCAGTGATGAAGGTCAGCTGAGTGGTGTTGCCGATCATCTTGAAGTAACCGCGCTGCTGCTCAGTGGACATAGTAAGCTGGTTCCAGATGTGCATCCAGTCACCGTATTGGCGGTCAATGCGCTGGCCACCGATCTCAACCTCAACCTGAGAGATGAGCTGCTCACCGGGGAAGTCAAGCCAACGGGCATAGACGTTGCCGGAAGAAGAGTTCTTCAGGGACTGGCTAATCTCGGGGAGAGTAACCTGAAGGTAGGTGCGGTAAGCCAAATCACCGTTGCGGGAGATGGTGCAGGTCACGCGGCGACCGAAGTCAGCCTGGCCATTGAAAGTCTGCTCGATAGACTCCATAGCGAAGTTGGTGTGACGCTTGTAGGAAACCTTCCAGAAAGTAATCTGGGGGTTACCAGTAAGGTAAACGTCTTGGGCGCCATAGGCGACAAGTTGCATAAGTCCTCCACCCATTGTAAAATGCTTGTTATACTATTGAAAAAGAAAAAAAAAATAAGAAAACAACAAATTATACGAATAAAAGAACGAAATACAAATTAAATAAAAATTGCTAAATCTTTTATACTATATTTTCAATAACAACAGTGGTTGCGACGGCGATAGCGCAAACAGAATAATGTCATTATTCAAGTATAAGCCTCCTAAAAAGATTATGCTTGATGAGCGCAGTATAACTACATTAGATAGTAAGCATAAAGAATTACAGACGGAGTTTCAATATATACAAGATACAATTATTCCTGGACTTGAAAATGAAAGAAATATGCTAAAGCAGCGATTACAATTCTTAAAAGGAGGCGGTGTAGGGGGGTCTGGCGATACGATAGGTTCAAGTAGCGAAACATTAGATAGCGAACACTCCGATTTTCAAAGTAAAGAAACCATCGGATTGACTTCGCGGCCGAGCATTGATGAATGTCTTGAAATCCGCGACCGTATTAAAGAAATCAATGCCACTATAAAAAAACATCAGCAAGACTATAAAAATTACTACCTACACAATAGCGAGTATATCTTTGAGTATTTTGAGACAAAGAAAACTATCACAAGTGGGGGGTCAATGAAGACCAAATCCCTAAATGCATTCTTTAATCTTCCTGAAGCGAAGAAAACTGAAGAACTATTCAAAAATCAGCATAATAATGTAGAAAAATACCTGGCAAGTATTGATCAGACGTATATGGATGTTTCTAAATATGTCTATCCAACAGATATATGTCAATTTTGCCGCCAAGGCGAGATGATTCCTATAGAGAGTGAAGGTATTATGGTGTGTAATCAGTGCGCGAAGCAGGTTGTTTTCCTAATAGACAATGAAAAACCATCCTATAAAGAACCGCCGAAGGAAGCGTGTTTTTATGCTTATAAGCGCATCAATCATTTCCGTGAAATCCTCGCACAGTTCCAGGCGAAGGAAACCACCAGTATACCAGATAATGTTCTAGAAAGCATTAAACAGCAAATCAAGAAGGAGCGAATTGAAATCTCTCAATTCACCGATAAGAAAGCGAAAGAAATCATGAAGAAACTCGGGTTTAATAAATACTACGAGCATATACCATTTATTAAAGATAAATTGGGAATTAAGCCGCCGGTTATGACGCCAGACCTAGAAGACAGATTGTGTAATTTATTTATGGAAATCCAAGGTCCTTACGCGAAGTTCTGCCCTGATGACCGCGTGAATTTCCTGAATTATTATTACACGGTGTATAAGTTATGTGAGCTCTTAGGTCGGCGCGAGTTCTTGCCTTTTTTTCCAATGTTGAAAGACCGAGAGAAGCGGATTGAACAAGACCAGATATGGAAGAAGATATGTATTGAATTGGATTGGGAGTTTATTGCGACGCCGTGAATGTGGCGATAGTATCCGTATAACTACGTGCGCCTCGCCTTCTTCCGATGGTTGCGCACCCCTCCCACACCGCCACTTGCTAAGCTATGCGATTTATAGTAGACTTGTGCATTATCCGTATACAACCCAAACATTGAATATGGTGGTCTCGGAAGAACTGTAAGTGTAACAATCGTGAAATGATAACTTCCTGTATTCCGAATAGTGAGTGTATATACTCCAGGAGCAGTTGCGCGCGACGTCGCTATCATACCATTCACAGTATTTATCGCGACTCCGCCATACGAAGAAGGAACGCCATCTGTAATACGATATAATGCATATGACCTACCACTTGTAATGATTCCGGAAACATCTCTCGTAAAATCACCGGATACGACACTCGCTGAAAACGAACGCACCATTGCGGGAGGTGTTCCCGCGACAACAGTGCGTGTATAAGGAGTATGTCCCATTGCATAGATTTCATAAGGTGTATTCGCACCAGCGTATACCCATTTCACACCGATGGGTGCATCCGAAGATATGGGAACTCCAGTAAGCGAATTATTTGCAGTAGTATTACTCCACGTTGTGCTTGCCGCATTCCCACTTAATGTGACGACGCCGCTTGCAACGTTCACCGCGCCGGTAAGGTCACCATACCCCGGAATAATATACCCACCATTTACGTGATTCGTTGCACCCACTGCATAACAATTTGAGACCGTTTTATTTGTGGTATTCCCGACTTGATTTCCGAGAATACCACCACCACTTGCAGGTATCGTGCTCACCGAATAACAATTGGTGATAACAACTTCACTGCATTCGCTTCCGATAATACCGCCGCCATAATCCCCAATCGCACCTCGGCTATAACACTCGCTAATGATGTGTCCGGAAGAACTCCCGGAATATCGTCCCGAAATACCTCCCGCATTTTGATTCATATTGCCGGTTGAATAACAGTTCGCGAAATTGGCGGTGCCTGTGGACTGACCACTTATACCTCCACCGTAAGCACCAATGACACCGGTAGACCAGCATGATTCACATACAATAGACCCTGCAGTAGATGGAGAGTTTGCGCCGATAATACCACCACCGTAAGTTCCAATGATACCCGACGAAGAACAACTCACGCATTTCACAGGACCTGCATATTGCCCGATGATTCCACCGCATCCTTCTCCCGTCGTTCCCGTAGAATGACAGTTCAGAACAACATTATTGGACCCGGCAGTACCCTTTCCAAAATAGGCTTGCCCCAACCATCCACCGCTATTTACAAGGGTGGTGCCGCCGGTCGCACGGATTTCCAGATTCATCACGTAAATATTGCTGTTGCCGTTACTACCGCTATTGCCATTTTGAATAAGACCAGGATAATCTGTTATGCCAGAAATGGTCACCACCGGGCGTGTTCCGTCCTGTTTGAGAATTCTAGACCCGAATTGAATACCATCCGACCCGCAGATGAAGTAACCGTTGATACCTCCGACAGTAGTGTCTATCGTAATATCCGTGATAAATTCAATATGTAATGATCCGAGAGATTGGTCAGAATTTACGACATACATAACCCAGTATGCCTCCGTCCAATTCTCCAAGTCAACACTATGGTATATCGGTTCGCCAACTGCGTTTTGACGCAAATAGACCGTAGTTCCACCTGGGTAATAAATGGATGGTGCACCCACTGCGAAACCTGTCTCACTCATTGGTCCAAGTAAAAGACGTGGTTCGCCGTTCGTATGAGTCGTTTCGTGAGAACTACCTTCCGAGAAAATGAACCCATCACCGCTGCGAATCGGATATTCCATCCCGTCAATAATGAGACGACCGACACTATCCGTAGTCAAATAGACTAAATGTGTATGTGTAAATTCCGAAACACCAGTATCGTGATGTGCCATTGTATCTCCCTTTATCCAACGCATTGGAACAGTGGATATATGAGATGATAATTGCAGACCCATTTTCTCGTATAATTCGGCGCGAATCATAGATGTCAATGGAATCGTAAAATACTCCGATGCCGATGCCGATGCCTTCGCAAGGATGCGTTGCCTGGCGTTGATAACTTCCGGGCGCGATAAAATCGTTTCAATCACGTCATTTGAGAGAACATTTACAATACGATGTCCTTCTCCTTCCATTGTCGTATTGAAGTATGATGGTATTGTATAATATACTACGAAAATATTATATTATTCGCATTCTACGCGGGTATATTCACCCAAGACTCCGGGCATAAGTCGCGAGTATTGTGTCTAACCCCAGGGCCGAACCATACACTTGGACGGCATACGATTTTATGAGGATTTGCATTAAAATAAGCACCCCACCAGCTAAAGGTGCTATTCGCAATAATATTATGGTCGCACACACTCATTAGAAGTAATTGTTGCCAGTCTGCAATTGTATCACGAACAAAATGAAATTCTATGTCGTGGCCATAAACAGGCCCATTCATATCCGTAGCACAACGTTGTTTTAGTTCGGATATATGTTTGGCGACGATATCTTTATCACACGGTTCATAAAATACAAGAAATGAATATTTTTTGTTGTTCGTGAAAGATGAACTAGAAATGATATGTGAAATCGCGCGATAATAATAATCAAGATTCATCACGGGATGTATATGAAGATTGAGAACCGAGTCACCAATCCGGAAATGTATACTAACTAATTCGCGTTGTTTTGTATGACTTCCGTGATAATCCCCACTCCACAACTCATTTGCATAAATGTTTTTTATCCACGATTGTTGTTGTGAAAGTTGTATACGTTCACATAGTTCTGGATATTTATCAACGAAATATTTCTCGCTCTGAAAATACCCATGAATCCGAAGCGGTTTCGGATATTTCGCAGTGTCTGTAGGAATCGGATGATATTCAAACCCAATTTCATCCCAACGAGGCAATGACTGAAACATTTTTTCGGTTACAGTATTACTAGGTGTGAGAAATTCGCGTAATCCACGAAATAACGTGCTCCAATGCGTATATCGCGTATGTCCCGGATTTCCCGGCAGTTCTTGATGATGCATAAAAAAGAATGTATCATTATTACGAAGAGCGCCAGCAATCACCGTAAATATTTGGAATAACTGGTTCCCTAATCCACCCATAATGGTCGCGGTAAGCATTTGATATTTGTGGTTTCACAATGTATTTGAAAAATATATGTAAAATATTTTTATCACTTTAAGTTTATTATACTCAATCAGGCTTGTATATCATATAAAAAAACAATATCATATAAAATATAAACCGAAATAATTATGTTGCGAACATTTTCGGATATCAAAAACGCTATTTATATCAACTTAGATTCACGGTTTGACCGTCGTAGTTTATTTGAACAACATTTCACAGAACTGGAATCATTATACCCGAAAGATTTCGCATTTGTTCCTGCCGCGCGATTTTCTGCGATAAAAGACGACAACAATGGCGCAATTGGGTGCACAAAAAGTCACATTGAGTGTTTGAAGATTGCAATACATAATGATTGGGACCATGTTCTCATTATGGAAGATGATGCAATTATTATTCATCCGGAAGTATTAGTTCATCAAGTTTCATCATTTCTTTCACGTTTTCGCGAGAATTGGGATGTCTTATTATTCTCTGGAAATAATTATCCACCATTTAAAATAGAAACATCCTATTGTTTTCGTGTTGCGAATTGCCAAACAACCGGGTGTTATTTGGTATGTCGTAAATATTACAATACATTACTTCAAAATTTTGAAAATGGATTGGCTGCACTCCAAAATGCGCCACATAATAAATCAGAGTTTTCGTGCGACGTATATTGGAAACAATTACAATGTATAGACAGATGGTATCTCATCACTCCAATTTGTGTCATACAGCGTCCAGGATATAGCGACATAGAGAAAGAGGATGTAAATTATGAGAAATGTATGACAGACCTTGTGAAAAAACGACCGCAGCACCATTAACAATACAGACATAATTACCCACTTGTAAGATTTGAAGACGAATTGCTATGCATCTGTCAAGTATTGGTCTACTACCCACCACCCAAAATCACGGTCACTTGGGTAATGATGTCCTGCCATAATCCGGATATTTGCACATTTGGTTGCAACTTCCATTATTGCTTGTGTCTTTGCCGGAAATTTTCTTGAAAGTATTTTTGCTAAATAATAGGTTTGAACTGCGTGTCCAGATGGGTATGCCGGTGTATTTGCAGAGTCTGAATGTAATAAAGTGCCGTTCGCTTCATTGATGAGTTCGGGTGCGATTTGTGCAGGCCGAGCCCGGTTATATTGCCACTTAAACATTTTCGTAATAAACATTACGCGGGTGCTCGTGATAATTCGGTCCATTTCAATAATTGACATTTCATCTGGTGTGATAATCGGTGTAAACGCCGCGGCAGGATTCATATCTGTCATCCTAAAAAATGCGACATCACTCGGCATTCGTTTCATAATATATTCACTAATGACTATCCCGATTTCATTCTTACCATCCGGATATGCTTTTCCAATTCCAGGTATAGAGATATTCAATGATGGATACCACCAATAATACCGTGTAGGTTGGACAAGAAGAACAATGATATACGCGATGGCGAATGCAACAAAAATACGAAAACGGTCAGGGTCGCGTTCCACGATATTATAATGATAAGAACTAAAACGTTCGCGTAGTTCAGTGACCGCACCACTTTCTTTTTTGGGTGGAGGTATTCCAATCCACGTTCGGAATTCATTTATTTTTGGTAATACAACCATTTGTGTGTAATATATACTACATAAAGCATATATTACTGTATCTGATATTTATTTAGACACGGAGAGGGGTAGGGAAACCGACGAGGTTGGCACCGATACCGAAGCCGGCACCGGTTCTTGCGGATACGGCAAGACTAGGAACATAGGTATCCAAAATACTGAATGTAGCTGCGGCGGTCAATGCAATAAGTGCGACCTCATCGAACGAGAGGCTGCGCTTAGGAATAGCATAAGCTGCAATGGCAACCATAATACCCTCAACCAAATACTTAATGGTTCTCTTTACGAGTTCACCTAAATCAAACACGCCAGACATCTAATGATTTATTATAAATATTAATAAGAAATTAAAATAGAAAATAGAAAATAGAAAATAGAAAATGAATAAATAATATGTGGATGAATTGACTTAAATAAAGTATATTCTAGTATATTATAATTCCATTTCGCTATGTCCGTTCCATCTGGTGTTGAATTGAAGCATACCAAATCCGGTGATGTGAATCCTAAATATATTGACTTACTTGAAGAAGACAAACCTATCGCCGGCCAGAAGTTCGCTTGTCTATCATTTGTGTCCCCAGAACACATTTTGAAGCAGAAAGATCATTTCTTTTTTGAGAAGTTTCTTCATTACTGGGACTATCAAAAGTCAATGGAGAAGTTCATTCAGTTTCTTAATTTCGTTTCATTCAAACACAACATCAACTTTGATAAATTAACTGCAGACTTTCAAGAGTTTGCTAAAGAAGAGAAGGATATTCTTCAAAAGACAAATATTTATGACGAGTATAAGACGTTCCTTGATAAGCACGAAGACGACCTGGAAAATGAGTTTAACGAGAAGCATAATTTTCAGACTTCTGTCAGGGGGTTGAAGGTGCGCGGTGTCTTTGGCTCACAAAAGGAGGCCGAGTTGCGTTGCCAGATGTTGCGTGAGGTGGACCCCAATCACGATGTGTTCGTCGGGCCTGTCGGAATGTGGGTACCGTTTCATCCTGACGCGTATAAGACTGGTCGCGTTGAGTATATGGAGGAGACATTGAACCAGCTGATGGCGGAGAAGAAGAAGAACGAGGAGCAGGCCAAGACGGAGTTTGATAAGCGTGTCAAGGAGACGAAGGCAAAGGCGATTCAGGAGAATATTAAGTTGGCGAAGGAGAGTGGAAACAAATTGACTCAGATGCTGGCGAAAGACGGTGAGACATTGGTGGACGCGAAGCCGAAGGAAACGAGCGCAGCGAGCGAGGGTGTCGGCGGCGGTATTTGGAACGCGGGCGATGACTCCGCTTCCGTGACAATGACCGTAGAAGAGATGCGTAAGGAACTGTTTGAGAGCGAGGATATTGTGATGGATAAGAATAACGACCACGGGTTGTCACGGTTGTCCTCGGCAGGAACGAAGGAGATGGATAACGTTGATTAGTATTTGAAATAGTTCACTAGGAACAAAAATATATTATTACTGTGTCAGGTTAGACTGACTCTGCTACACAGTAATAATAATCCTTGAAGACTGTTTTGTCTTTGACACTTCGGCTCATTTTGGCGGTGGAAAAGCCTTCATCCGTGGCGGCTTTCGCGATTGTATTCCAAGTTTTGAGGACTTGATTTGAGTTCACCAAACGTTTCTCAACCTTCTTCCCGGTGGTTGAAAGTTGGACGCCGATGATAGGATTTGCACCTTGTGCCAGAACGGCACTTTGATTAAGGGTATAGTAGTTCTCTTTCAGAGAGAGACCATAGTAGCCTTCATTTGCCGTCGTTTCAAACCAAATCGTCGCTTTGAGTGCATTGGGGCACGCATTGAGGTAGGTCTTCAAATTCTTCAAATCGGTTTCACAGGGTGTCTGTCCCACAGAGATTTTCCATTGCTGATACTCTTTCAGGAGTGTAGAATTGAGGATTTTGCCACGGTCGGAGAATTGGCAGCACTGGAAAATAAAGGTTTCAACACTGAATTGTGCTGGGTTTTCCGCTTCAGTTGCGATGACCTTCTTGTATTCCACCGTCTTCAACTTGATACCTTGATAACCATGAATACGGTCGATGCGCTTGGGTTTGAATTTCACGTCCATATAATGTTTCAATGCGTGGAAGGTTTCTTTCGCAGGTTTCGTGTGCGACCATAGACGAAATCGCCCTTCAAGGTTTACGGATTCCTCTTCCACATCAGGGCGCACGATACAGCAGGTTGCGACGAATTCGTCGAACTTTTGTGTGAGTTCATTTTGTGGAAGAAGAATGTGTTGGGTGAAGGGAGATTCATTATCGGTCACGACGACTTGAAGCGCTTGCGATTGTAGTGCGGTTTTCTCTTTGAGTTCATTATTCGCAAGGGTGAGGTCGTGGATGGTCTTGTTCTTTTGTTCGAGGTCGCTCACGAGTTTCGCATTCTCGGCCTCCAATTCCTGATTGCGTTGAAGGAGTCGGTTAAAATTTTCCACATTATACATTCGTGCGTGAATGATGCCTTCAATATGTTTTGTCAAACGGTCAATTGTGAAATTGGTGCTGTCATATGCGATGACTTCGGTTTTGTTTTTACCGGCGACTTCAATCGTGCGAAGTTGACGCTTGATTTTTGGATGGTCTTTGATATAGTTCTCAATTTCGACCTTGTTATGGACTCTAAATGCTGCGGCGAGGATGAAGTTCGTGTATTTCTTATGATGGTCGGCGACGCGAGTGGCGAGGTTGTTGGTGTGGCCGAACTTGATGAGTTTCTCGTTGTCGGCGTTGGTGTTGTCAATTGTGCCGAAATAAATACATTCCGTGTTAACTGGGAATTGGCTGATAAGGGTTTTCTCGATTGCGCGTTTCTTTTCTTGGGTAAGGGTGATGGTGGCTTGATTTAGAGTGCTAATGACTTCATTCTTTTGTTCGAGTTGCGCACGGAGTTCGCTTGTTTCAGAATCGAGGATTTGGTGAAGAGTTTCTTCCATTTTCATATAGTACTCGTGGATTTCACCTGCTTTCTTGGTCTGTGCTTTCAGGCAAAGAAGCTTGAAGCATCGGATGGTGAGTTTGATGGTTTGCTTATTATGGCCACCGTGTTTTTTTGGTTTATCCTGATTGGCGGAATGTTCTTCATCACTATCAGAAGTTGATGCCGTAATATTTTTATAATCAACATCAAGTTTGAAGTTGGCTTCAAGAATTCTAATTGCGCAGAATTTTTGACTGAAATCCAACCATCTCCATACATCATCCAGGTCAACGACAAAGTCAGTATTCTTATCATAATTCAGGTAACAGTAAAAACTACTAACAAATAATTGTTGTTCGAATGTGTTGAAGTTTTCTTGGATTTTTTCAAGCAGAAGATTATTGTATGATTGTGACAACTTTGTAATCGGGTTCTTCTCGATAAGTTCAACAATGTTGAGGGTTGCAGAAGAAGCAGCGCAGGCGGAAGAAGCGGAGGACATCGTTATGAGCGTATGTTATACTATGTATACACGGATGTCTTTAAGTTGTTTTCAGATACACAAGCAAGAATTATACAAGCAAGATTGTAATAGTATTTATTACATTAAATTGAATTCAACTGAATACAAATAGATTGACGAT
>Ga0255211_1000433_pt1 | contig 15081 bp, 15 predicted proteins | sample Miss_Yuk_RepB_8d_FD_183036 | JGI IMG/M metagenome (GOLD analysis project Ga0255211, IMG submission 183036) | Freshwater microbial communities from Mississippi River, Louisiana, United States - Miss_Yuk_RepB_8d | ecosystem: Environmental > Aquatic > Freshwater > River | place: USA: Louisiana...
TGTGTCCATGAAAACATTTGAATAATCAATGTGAATAGTTGATTTAATCCTAATTTTATATGGAATTTGGATTTGACTAATCCATACATTTTTTGGTCAATTGCCGAAATGATTTCGATAAAGTTATACATTAATTTCAAAAACTTGTTCATGTCATTAACACGTTTTTGTTTGAATTCCCCATAGAGAGTTTGATAGACTTTGAAAATCACATCCATTCCGACAATAGAACTGGTCTCGGAATCGTCTTTTTCTTTCATTTCGGAAGGACAGAGTTCAGTAATCGAAGGAAATTGTTTATATAACCATATTTGCATTCCAAATAAGACATTATAGGTAGATAGGGAATCGGTTGGCATAGAAATTTCCAGAATTTCGTTTTCGTTACATTCTAAAATATAATCGCAAATATAGTGATGGATTGCTTGAAAATAATGAAGTTCATGTGATGAATATGTTGTGAGAGATGCGACGGCTTTGATAATTTCCTGTGAAGTTAATCGGACACCGGTTGTATTGACTTTGTTATAGATATCCACGATTTGTTCTTCATTCATATTATTGAAAATTACGATTAACATTTTGATATTGTCGAATTTCGTCTCTCGAATTGTTTTATGAATTTGTTTATACAATTGTTCGATAGTACCTTGTCTATCATTTCTATTGTCGGATTTATACCATTCAAATGCGTCGAATCCGGATGGTAATTGTTCCATCGAACTACAGATTTCGTTTAGACTGGTTTTCTCTAATATGTCATCATAGGACATATTCAAGATAATATTTGTGATTTCTTCTGGGTATTCTGAACGAAGTTTGATTTCGAATCCATCGAAAAATACAATGGGTCGTTGAAAGAATGATACGATAGAATTGGTACGATTGTTTCCATCGATAATACTGAATAATTCAATAGCATTTGCGATTGTTTTATCCATTAAGAGAGGAATAATAATATTTTGTAGTTGGATAGTGAATTGAATGAATTCTTTTTGTTTATTGGTAGACCATCGTTTCTTGCGTTGAATGGGTGGTTTGCCGAGTTGATTATTTTTATAAAATCGATAGAATTCGTATAAGGTGATGGTGCGTTGTTCAATTGAATATTGATTTGTCATGGTGTTTCAAATTTAATGGTTCTTAGAATCATGAAATCGTTTGTAATCAATTTTTAGACCTTTGTAGTTAGAGGTTTCTACATAATCGTACATTGGCATTTTTTCTTTTCTGGAAAGTTATTCTCTATAATCATTGCTACATCTTGAATACTACAAGATTGTTTTTCAGAGTGTTCAGAGTTTTCGGGTTCTTTGATTTCTTTATTGTTTTGGGGGTTTTCGACAATGGTTTCGCAAGGGTTTTCGACAATGGTTTCGCAAGGGTTTTCGAGCGGGTTTTCGCCAAGGTTTTCGCAAGGGTTTTCGACCGGGTTTTCGCCAAGGTTTTCGCAAGGGTTTTCGACCGGGTTTTCGCAAGGGTTTTCGCCAAGGTTTTCGCAAGGGTTTTCGCCAAGGTTTTCGCCAAGGTTTTCGCCAAGGTTTTCGCCAAGGTTTTCGACCGGGTTTTCACAAGGGTTTTCACAAGGTTCCACAATCGATTCCACAGTAGGTATTCGAATCATATAATTAGCGAGAGACATTTCTTCTCTTTCACGACAATCATGTTCATTCATAATTTTAAATATTTCAGCAGTCGACATTTTCAGTAAAAACTAATATATAATGAAATGCGTATTGTTTCTATATAATCTAAATATGAAATTTTACGAGACACATTTCGAAGATTATTTGAATTCATTACAAAAATATAATTTACACCCAGAATTACAACCTTTTATCGACCGTTTCCCAGATACAATTGATAAATTCGCAAATTTGATTATTACAGGTCCGTCTGGAGTTGGAAAATATACACAGGCTCTTTCTATTCTTAAAAAATATAGTCAAAGCAAATTAAAATATCAAAAGAAAATCACTCTTCAACATGAAAAATATACATATCAATACCATATTAGTGATATTCATTATGAAATCGATATGTCATTATTAGGATGTAATTCAAAAATAATATGGCATGATATTGTCCAACAAATTGTCGATATTGTTTCCGTAAAACCGGACAAGCATGGAATTATTCTCTGCAAGAATTTTCATTTAATCCATACAGAATTATTAGACATATTTTATAGTTATATTCAAGAATACAATCATAGTTATTCGGATATTCAATTGAAATACATAATTCTGACAGAACATGTGAGTTTTTTGCCAAATAATATATTGAATTCATGTGAAATTTTACGTGTCAAACGTCCAGATAAACAACAATATATAGAAATGTCAGAGAAAAACGCAGCAATTCGGCATCGTTCTTATGAAAATGATTTCAAAGGTGACGTCAAAGGCGATATTACAGTAGCCTATGAAGACAAATTTGCCAATGAAATCGCAAATTACAAGAATCGACGTTTACATATCGAAAATGTAGAGAATATTATCGCAAATTTAGATGATGATAATCCTGGAATATTAAATTTGAAAGAAATTAATAGTTATTCTCGAATTCCTATTGGAAAAGAACATCGAATGCCGGATGATAATTTCAATATCATATGTGACACGATTATTAAACAAATATTGGAACCGGATAAAATAACTTATACGAGTTTCAGAGATGCTTTATATGATATGTTTATTTATAATTTAGACATTATTGAATGTGTTTGTTATATTTTATTTCAACTTATTTTAAATGGACATTTATCGAGAGCAGAATCAATCACGCGAATTACGGGGAAAATGTATAACTTTTTGAAATATTTTAATAATAATTACAGGCCAATATATCATTTAGAATATATTATGTATTCGATTCAAAGAGAAATATTCCTATAAAATATAAAATGTCGCGTCGTAAAACTTGCCGTAAACCTTGCCGTAAACCTTGCCGAAAAACTTGTCGCAAACCTTGCCGAAAATCTTGCCGAAAATCTTATAAAAACCGTCATATTATGAAAGGAGGCTGAGGGTTTGCGAAACATACAAACACAGTAGTTTAGGGAGATAAATAACAAATTTCTATTATTCTTAGGACATGACGTGAACCATTTACAAAGGTTCACTGATACATAAGAATATATCCATAATAATATAATATAATATTATTATGTCAGTATTTGATTTATCCGGCATTTTTACTTTACAAAGGCAATATTTGGTTGATATATCCAATTCAGGGATTGGTCAAGAATCGAGCACTATTCCCACGATTAATAGCAATCTTCAAACTATAATTGACAAGTTAGGCACCTCATTAGGTTCCGCAAATCAAGCAGTTACACAACAAGACCGTGTGATTGAAATTTTAAATAGAGAGAACAACCGTTTGGTAAGCCGAAAACAACTCATCGACCAAGCATCAGAAACCCAAGACCATATTAATCAATTGAATGATAGTGCGAGAAAACGGTTTAGCGCTTATAATAGTATTCTAATAGTATTAATCATTACATTTGGACTTTATTATTTATTGTCAAGTTTATATAGTTATGGAATTTCTTCGATGTTGCTAGACTCATTAATTGTCATTGTATTTGCTGTTGGAATTATTATTTCTCTCTACTATTATGCGGATATAAGTACAAGAGATAATATGGATTTTGACCGTATTCAATTGCCTGACCCACAACCAAAAACATTAGAACAACAACGTCAAGACGCACAAAAAGCATATGCTAGTGGTAATTTAATGGGTGGAACAGGAAATCAATGTGTTGGCTCTCAATGTTGTCCAAGTGGCTCGATTTTTAGTGTGACCCTTAACAAATGTGTTGTTGATATCCCATGCACAGGTGCTAAGGTTAAATTTTGGACAGGTGCTGATTTAAGTTGTTCTACATTACCGACTGATGGAACTTATAATGAGAACGCATTTACAATTACTTGTCCAAGTGGAAAAACATATAAACACGCAACTGGAACCTGTGACCCCGAAACATTTACAACACTTGACCAATCAAATGGTGTAAAAGCGATGGAACCGTTTGAATATGAAGATTATGCTCCGTATCGAAGAATAAAATGAAATTATTGATTTATTGATTTATTTCCAATCTAATTTTCTCGAACCATCTTCACATTCCATCTTTTCCAATATATTATTGCATCCAAGAGCCAAATTACTAAAGAATATACAAGTCTGAGAGGACGCATTACAACATCCTTGACCAATATTCAAAACGCATGCCCAAGAGGATATGCAACAAAAACAGCAATATTTGGTTTTTTTACCGACGATACAACGTTCAAAACGCGAAGAATCCATACGTTGCATGGCTTCCGCTAAATTCGGTGGCGTAGTTAATCCAGAGATTCCAACTTCAGTATCTACTTCAGACATTTTTTATAATTGGCATAGATTATATTTCTCTATAATGGGCGAAATATAAATTCATTCTTATTGACTTGTATACACGCCGGATTACTATCATGTCGTGATATCCAAAATGTATATGCCGTATCGATTTGTTCAGCATCAAACCCGATGCAATATTGAATACCAATATTACAGAAATGAAATACTTCTGAATGTTGAATCGGTTTCATATTAGAATCAAACATGACTAATAAATGATAATATTCCAATGTTTTCGCGACCGTTGGATGTTCACAATAATGGACAACGGCAATAAACGCATTCTGAAATGGGTCATACACTGGTATGGATGAACCTCTTATTTTTCTAAAAAACGAATTCCCCAAATCAATCGATTCTTGAATTTCTAATTGTTGTGTTTTCCAATTTACACAACCGATTTGATAAGGATTCCATTGATAAATAAAACGCGGATATTCCCATGGTGATTCGATAGGTATCCAATTTTTCTCACATGCGGTATCCTGTGGTGGGTTCAAAATAATACCGGATTCAAACATTTTCATATCGGCATTATAATCACCTACCATAATACGTAATTTGCCAGTCGAAGAGTGTGATTTATTCGTACATACATATTTCATATTTCCTTGAATATCATTAAATATTCTTACATCTTCATATCCATCAATCGAACGATCATAGAGAGGTAAATCATGAATTAATAATCCATCCCAAACTTCATCGGATGTTTCTATTTTTGAAAAATCGTGGTTCAATACGGAAACAACATTCTTTGTAATTAAATGACCTTGTGGATGATGAATGATATATCGACCATATTCATCTAATTTATAATTAATATATCGTGTATTCAATATGGGATTACCTTTGCCGTAAGATTGGACACAAAATGATGATGATGATGGCGAAAATCCGTCAATGGTAGGCAACGAATATTCGAATAATTTGGCATTTGGTGTATCCATTAATTTCACAGAATAAAGATGGGATGGAATATATAAAATCGAATCATCGTGGTCGGCATGATACCAAGTGATTTTCCATAGAGCATGAGTTTCTAGCCATGCCCAGAAATTCACCTCCCATGGTAACACATTATAAACTTGCATAAATGGAATAAAATGGGATTTATAATGAGAAAATAATTCTTGAAAACGCGCTTGATGACCGAGTAAAAATCCGCCACAGAATCGCCAATTGATATGATTTGCGATTCTATCCTGTCCTTGGTCTTTATCCCAACACCCGGGATTTGCTAAGAAATTCGTATTCCATGGCATTTGCGCAATAGAACGCATATAGGCTGAACTGTGGGATTTCTTTTTGAAGATATGACAAAGATTAAAATCAATCCAAGAGAAATAATCAGTGGCAAATGGATTTTCATCAATCGCCATAGTCATAAATTCAACTTTCATATTCATCAATGTCAAAAAAAGATGCGTATCTTTTACTATATTTCTGTCGGATGGAAGTTCATTTCGCCAAGGAAAACAGGCTTTATACATCCAAGTATCTTCATAATTGACTACACGCAAGAGAACATTTGGATAACCAGCGAATTGGGTTTGGAATTCTTGATGTATATCTTCACTTATATAGAGAATAATAGGTACATCTTGTTTTGCTATATGAATAAAATTATCGAATCTCCAATGATGTGTTTTATGGGGTTCTTTACAGTGAATATTGATAAAACATGAAACATAGGTTAATGTAAATGGATGGGACATAACAATATATTATTTTATATAAAGGTTAGTTTTATAAATAATTATACGAGAGATATGACAACTGAAACTATGTCAATTACAAAGGCGCTTGTTGAACTAAAAACATTGGACAAGAGAATCAATAAATTGATAGAGGAAAGTGTTTTTATCACGTACAAGACTAAAACTAAAAATTATCAATTGCATGAGGAAGATTTTCGCAAACTTACGATTGCTAATTATCAATCCTTGAACTCCCTGATTCAAAGACGTGACCTAATAAAAAATGGAATTATTACTTCCAATGCGCAAACGGTTGTTGAAATTGCCGATATGAAGATGACCGTGGCCCATGTGATTGAATATAAAAAAACAATCGAATATAAGCAATCGATTATGGAAAAAATGCGTGGTCAAAGAAGAATTGTGATTGCGGATGCTGAAGCCCATAAAGTTCGCGTACAAGCAAAAATCGATGAGAATATTCGAATTATATGTGGAAAAGATACTAAACCTGACGCAAATGCTATCCAAATTATTACAGATGGAATTACAAAAGGTGATCCTATTGAAATATTTGACCCATTGTTATCTGAAAAGGAAATTACTCATCTTATTGATTCTATCGAAGAATTCAAGAAAAATATTGATGTAGTTTTGGCAGAATCAAACGCACGAACTGTGATTTCTCTATAAACCGGAAAATAAAATATAAAGAAATTGCGCAATAATGGAATACCTATCCAATACAACGAAACTCTTTTCATATATGTCACCGCTATTCATTCTCGGTTAATGAATGATAATGATAAATGATAAAGTTATTACCCAAATATGGAAAAACAAATGACATGAAAAATCAACATACAGTCCTCATGAATTTTCAATCATTATTCTTTTCAATTATTATTACATTTATATTATCAATATTCATGACAATTACTAAAAAATGATGCCAAATAGGTTATATTTCTAGTGATTGCGTTTAAATTTCGATAAAATCCGTGATAAAGGTTTTATGCCATTTTGACATATTGGCGATGGGATACCTCACGGCTGTTGTATTGGATAGGACAAAAACAACAAAATTATTTTGTTGTTTTTATATCCGCATTTTTCATTATTATTTAATTTAAGATATTTCCATCATTGATAAACGCATATACATATTCGTCTTGAGTTCGGTCTGACAGCGTGAAACCATTAAGTCCCAACATAATTGCGTATTCTGTGTCAATTGAGTCCATCACGTCTTGCCAGTTTAAGTTTTCAATAGTGATCTTTTTGAGTTTCGCTTCAAGCTTAGAAATTGTATTACCGATGAATTCGGTAGTATACGTTTGTTCGCTGATGCCCGAGTCAACTTCGTGGACAGCATCATTCAATTCTTGCATTAAGTGGTTGTTTCTTATTAATAATTGGTCTATCTTCTCCACCACATTCGCGCGCCTAATGTAGTAGTTCTTTATATAATCAAACAGGTCTTCGTCAATATTAGCCTTCAGCTGTTCAGGGATAGAAGTGTAAGTATATTGGTCGCAATTCATTCTTATAGATTGTATATGTAAAAACTTATACAAAACACAAATCAATTTTACAAAAAACAACATATTATTCATTGATGCCTCTTGGACGTGTATTTACAGAAAATCGTGTTCTATCCGCATTTTTCATTGTGTTTTTAACATCGACAGGAATGCTGGTAACAATTGGACTTGTCGTTTCAAACAATCGGTTATATTTCTGTTCAACGGGTCGAGAGATAATATAAGTATTGTATAAATCACTATTTTTCGATGGAATATAACCTTGAACATCTAAAGAGGTTAATTTATCCACGCGATTCTGAAGCGAGGTTTCAACATCCACATTTTTCGCATAGGTTCGCCATGGTCCGGCTCTCGTTGCTGGATTAAAATTCATTTGTACATTATGGTCAATATAAGGTTGTATATTCACTTTCGGTACTGGATTACTATTAAAAGCATCGACAGGCATTACATATTCAGGTCGACGAACATGAGAGATTGTGGTTGGTTCGGCATTCATAATCGTGTCGGATTTTTTTACACTCGCTAAACGAATGCCAACACTTGTATTGTATTTTGTGGAAACGGGTCTTTCACTAAATGCGGGTTCTAATGGGATATCGGGAAACTGACGACTTTGAATACGATTATTTAATTCATCGACACGGTCAAATTGGCCTACAATAGCATCTCTTACAATACCATAAATTGGTTGATTTGAATTTGAATATTCACAAGGCATTAATGTTAAGAGAGAGATTATTTTTGACGTGTCAATGCAATTGCGTCCGGGTTTTTTCCTAGTATTTCTTTGAATTTTTGGGTGTCTAATCCTCGTTTCGGGTCTAGATTTAGGTCAATTGCTTGAGGAGGCAAATTTTCCGGATTCATTATTTCTGGTTTTCCTACCTCTAAACCTTCCCATAATTGTTGAATTTGCATTTCCCCCAAAAACAATGAAATCAAAATCACAGCAATCAACATGAGAATCGAATATAGTTTCGTTTTTGATATTTTAAACATTTTGTTATATATCATACTTTAGAAATAATATCAGGCGATGACGTATTAATATTTTTCTTTATATATTTATATGAAAACCAAAAAGAATAGATTTTATTCACAAGATGATATTGGCATTCAACGACTAAATGCTATGAACACCAATAGAATACTCAGATCAGAAGATCAAATAAAACTCGAAGAGTATATAAAAGAATCACATACAAAATATGAAAATGAGAACAGTAAGATGCATAAAATTACTGATTCTAATCAATTGATAAACGGCAATTTGTACGCGATTGAGTTTAAAGAGAATGACGATATTGAATATTTTGGAAAAAAATGTATTGGGTTATTTCACAAAATTTTACGTGGTAGGTTAATGTTTAAAGCAATATATTGCTTTCAAAAAGACCCGATGATTACAATAAAAGAAACACCGTTGACGCCAATTGAAGCCAATAAATATACCATATATAAATTATCTGACACTCGTTTTCTTGTCAACCAGGCTGATAATCTTGTCAACCAGGCTAGAAAAGCTATGATGAACCAAATTTTGAGTCAATTGATACCTTACAATAAAGAATATATGGACATGTATCCTGATAGAAAAGAAAACATATTGGATAAACTGTCGTACCGGTTTTTTGATACGCAGAGATATACTTCCAAGTCAAAAGGTGGATATTCTAAACGTAATCGACGTAATAAATCAAAGAAAAATAAATCCAATAAAAACCATAAACTAAAAATTGAGAGCAACAATGTTTAAATATAAAAAGAACAACTAAACAACAAATATGATTCAGACAAATACACAAACACAATTTCAATATGTGTTTAATTCATACAATCCACGATTATACTGTTCATTAATCCAAATATTACAAAAACAATTCCATATGAAAAATGAACAAGAAACAAAACTCTTTTATATCATGAAAAAAAAGATGACAAACATGGCAAAATCCGGCTCAACGGATAACGAAATTTATCAATATATACATGATTTCTTGAATCAATATATATACCCATTACGTCCCTCTCACGGTCCAAATCATCATAATCATGGACGTTCTATAAGTCGTGTCGGAGAAATCAAAGATTTAATCTCTTATTCTGGCTTTCTAAAAACAAATAATACAGTCTATCTCGATTTCGGATGTAATAATGGCGCAATCACCACGGAAATATGCAAAGAATTATTTGATGGCTGTCAATGTTATGGTGCCGATATTTTACCTGTCCCGGAAGTTGAATCTCCTTATTATAACTATATCAAAATCGACACCGAAATCCCATTGCCAGACAACAGTGTAGATATTATTACATGCTTGATGGTATTACATCACGTTGATGATGCTGTCAAATATATTAGAGAGATTTCAAGAGTTTTAAAACCAGGAGGAATCATTATTATGAAAGAACATGATATTGATGGAGAATGCGATACTGATGGACAAATATTTTTAGATATATTACACGGATTATATACGGTGTCATGGGCGACTTATGGAAATCAAGAAAATCCGGAACATTGTTTGAATTATTATGCTAGGTATCGTAAAAAAGAACAATGGACACAATTGTTAAAAGAATTTGGAGAGATTGATAGAATTGGAAATCCATATTTAGACCGTTATTATTATATGTCAGATATTCGTCGTTATTATGAATCCGGTAAATTCATAAGAAATGTAATTCATTCCTATTGGTATGTAGGAATTAGGTCAAAATAAAGGGTGAATATTATTATTGCCGTGCTACAAAAATCGCCCCAACAACAATAGTTGCCAATGTTAATGTGGCTAACATATACATATTATTCTCTTCAACCATATAAATATTTAAATCATCCATCATTGCTTTTTCTTTACTAACATCTCTATAAACATTGGTTCCATTTGTATTTTGTTGTCCTTGATATAAACTATTGATAAAATGATAGGTTCCATCATGTCCAGACATATAATGATAGTTTTTACTTATGTCCGTAACAAGATTCGTGATAGTTCCATGATTTGTATTAATTTTATTTTGTATATCAACATACTGATTTAACTTTTGTTTATTTTCGTCAATATATGCTACAGTCTCTCGCAGGGTGAATCCTTCATATAATGAAAATGGTTCTGATGTAATCATTCCAGTTTCTACCGGTTTGTTATTATTATTAGGTCCGACAGGTTTTGTACCGGATTTCCCAAATGTTTGTTGTTCGAGAGCCTGTTTTGTATAATTTACTATCGGAATACCCATGATGCCAGGTTTCGACTTCGAATTTAATGGGTTTCCTGATATTGCGTAACCATTTTTATTTGCGTAACCATTTGCGTCATAAGGCAAATTATCAAATCCAGGCTCTCCAGCAATATTAATTCTACGATTTTTTATTTTTAATACGGAAGAGCCATATTTTTTCGGATCTGGATTTATACTTGAAAATTCTAAAGGGGTTCCATTTGACAATACACATTTATCCCCACTTCCTGAAATTCCAGTAACACGATAAAAATAATCACAGTTTCCAGCAGCAGTACATTGTGTATGACAATCATTGTTTTTACTAAAATCAGTTATTGTATATCCACCATTGGACAAAGGATACATGCCGGGATATTCAGTATAATTATATTTCGAATCACCGACTTGCAATTCATCAGGAACGGGTCTTAGAACAGATGCGATTGAATCCCCATAATATAATTTTCCTGCTCTTGGGTCTGTTTTCACCTCCCACACCGCATAATTATTTTTATCGGTTGATATAATTCCATTGTTTGTGATTTTCGTTCCACCTTTCATAATCAGTTTTCCATTTTTATCAAAATATAGTTTAAACGCACCATCGGATGAATATAAAGTTTGACCTTGAACCAATCGCTGTTGTATATTATCTCGTTTTAATGTATACATTTGTGTTATCGATTGACTCGGATTCATCTTCATATCATTGACCCAACTTTCAACCGGAATAAATGTTTTTGGATTTGTTCCAGTATTATAAAAAGATTCATTCAAATATTGCAATTCCATTTTTCCAGTATTGACTCTCAATCGTTTTTTGTTTTGCGTTTTACTTGAAACAGGGTCAATTTGTAAATTGAAATATAGACGTTTGTAAGGAAATTTGGGTATTAATTCTTTCAATACATTTCCAGTACTTGAATAAATTGCCAAATCACCATCTGGAGAGATTTCCAAATAATTACCAGAATCACCTCCCGCATCAATTGTAAATAATTCAACTATTTTCGTATTTGTATTATTTCGACTATCTTCATCGGTTTGTCCATATTGACTTATATCTCCTTGAAAACTATAACATTGGAATAATCCTTTTTTAGTATCATCCGGTGTATTCTCTACTAAACTCACATATGTTGAACCGGCAGATACTGTATCTGTCCATACTATTTTCGATGCGTTTTCTATTGAAAACGGTAAGTTTACCGACGAATTTGTAAAATTATAGATAATTCGAAATGGCACGTATACATTTGGAAATGCTACATTATAGTAAACATTCTTCTCTTTCGAAAAATTAACATTTTCAGTTTTATAGGCAGATACCGCAACATCTCCCAACCATCCATAGATTGTTGTAGTTGTGGATGGGATTTTTATGTTGAATGTAGAATTACCGCTACTTTTTGGTTGAAAATATCCGAAAATCATTGCGGTACCGATGGTTGGAACGTCTATGTTATCAGTCATTGTGCCGGAAGGGTCAATCAACACGATTTTTTCAGTGGCGGGTGTCGATAAACCTGCTAAATTTCCATTGAAATCATTGTTGAATATTTGTATTTTGTATGCGTTTTCAGTGATATTTGAGGGGGCTACTAAATTACTGGTTTTCGAAGATGAATATATTGCGTTCATTAAGCATATATCTGGTCTTTGTAATTGTGTTCCAATACGTTTCATAGGATTATTAGAATCATTAAATGAATAAGTGCCTATAGATTTTGCACTCATAGAACTAGGGTTTAATGGAAAATAAACATTGGAATATCCGGCTAAATTATTATTAGGGTCTGTTATTGTATCAATAGTTTTTGCTAATTTGCCGATTTTATTTTGATTCAAGGTTTTAATTTTTTTGTTAGTATCGGATACACTATTTATATCGCCCATGGTGGTTTTGATGTATTGAATATTTTTTTGGTGTTGTTGTTGTTGTGCCATACAAAATGCCACGACAATATTTTTTCAATAATAGTTCTTTTTTATCTCTCTCGCTATTATTCGGATTTGATTGCTTCTTGGAATAAAAGATTGAGTGCGTTTACATCAGCACCTGTAACCACCATATCAGGTATATAACTAATGTTTCCTCGTTTGAATAACATAGTTACTGGAATGCCACCACCTGATTGACGTTTTGATTTAAAGGTCGCATATAATTCAAATGAAACATCAATATCCTCGGTTAATACTAAAACATTTTCAGGAACTTGTTTTCTCCATTGTTCGATGTATGGCTCGATTTTTCTACAAGGATTACACCATTCCGCACCGAATTTAATTACTACTGCCCCCTTATTATTCTTTAAAATCTCTTCGAATTCCGTTTTGGTAAGTTCTTGTTCACCAGAACGAAGTTGTGTACGAGCGCCATCAGGACGTGAAGGAGTAAACATTAATCCGCGATTCATTCTTATAATATTTTATATAATAAATATTATATAGTTCTAAACTCATTCAACCAATCATGAATTCTTATTTCTTATTTTTAAATGATAAAGAACATGAAGGCAAATTAAACATAGACGATTTATATGAGAAACAACAGAAAAAAGACCAAAAACAATTATCAATATTTAACAAATTACTAAATCGAATACATCAGAAAATCAAACTCACCTCTCGAAGTATTAAAAATGACCGATATATTTGGTATCATGTTCCTGAATATATATTTGGAGAGCCTGTTTATGACCAGGGAGAATGTATCGCTTATTTAGTCAATCAATTGGAAGAGAATGGATTTAATATTCGATATATTCATCCAAATACATTATTTATTTCTTGGGCACATTATGTTCCTGGATATGTAAGAAGTGAAGTGAGAAAAAAGATGGGATTGGTTTTAGATGAACGTGGAAACATTGTGGAGAGATTAGAAGAGAATAAAGAAGAGGATTTGAATGAGAGAATGTTTAAGAAAGATGAACCAGCGAAAAAAGATGGAAAAGAATTTACACCCATACAAAATTATAAACCAACAGGACAATTTATGTATGACAGAGAATTTTTAGAGAAAATCGAAAACAAAACAAATGGTGGCGGAGGAGGTGGTGGCGGTGGAAACCAGGATAAGAATTCTAAACATGTGCGATTCTAAACATGTGCGATTCTGAATAAAACATATTTATTCTTATTCAATCTCTCGGTATTTTCTTTTATGTCCACTTAATTTGTCTCGGTTTTCTGGATAATATTTGGGGATATATTGGGTTTGCGATTGCGGTTGCGATTGCTGTTGTTTTTCTAACAATTCATAGATTCTTTCAGTATAAAATGTCTCCATATTTGCGCATAAACGACGTACCTCAGCCGGCGATAATGTAAAATCTTTCAATGATGAATAATCAAGATGGACTCCGTTTTGAGTAAATGCGTAATAATTAGTGTTCATATTCATAATTATGCGTATTATGTATTGATAAAAAATAAAATAATTTTATATCAATTTTTATTATGACGACATTTACCGTGCATTAACGAAACAAATGAGGTTGTTCATAATAACCTACTAAAAATGTAATTAATTCATCTCTCTTATATAAGAATAAATAACAACCGGTTTTCGAACATTTGCTGCTCATAGCCGCTGAACATTCACGCATTACTTGTTTATGTCGAAATGGTGTTTTTTTAATATTATTATTCGCATCTTCTAACAATGATAATAATGTATTCTTAGGATTACTATCATTGGATAATCCGATTCTCTCATATACCGCATCTAATATGCCAATGAAATCATCTCGATTCATATTGGGACGTTGATAACGCGCACTCGCACTGAACAGCGATGGAAAACGAACCATCCAATGATTGACAATATCTTCAATAATGCTGCGTTTATCTGTGTTTCCGCCCATATATAAATCGGGCACAACAACGGATTTGTTTAAGGTTTGAAACAAATCAATCAGATATCTGTCAGGAGCATCTACCGTTAAACTTACCAAAATAAACCGAGACCCATTGTATAACCAATCCGCATTGGAATCGAATCCATAGAATCCACCAGAATTATCTAATAAATCACGCGGTTTTTTGTTTTGTTCAACTAAATAACAAATCGCGCTGTATCTGTGGATACCATCAATGACTTCTAATTTGCCAGTTTGACGATTCAAATTCATATAAAACATCGTATCCATGGGGGTTTGTGTGGCATAATAATAACGAGCAAT
>Ga0255211_1000438_pt1 | contig 15062 bp, 11 predicted proteins | sample Miss_Yuk_RepB_8d_FD_183036 | JGI IMG/M metagenome (GOLD analysis project Ga0255211, IMG submission 183036) | Freshwater microbial communities from Mississippi River, Louisiana, United States - Miss_Yuk_RepB_8d | ecosystem: Environmental > Aquatic > Freshwater > River | place: USA: Louisiana...
ATGGAACCGAGTCCAGTAGAAATCGTAGAATTAGATTTATCAGAAAATATTCTTGAATCCACCGCGGCATTGTCTTCAAAACATAGAACAAGAGACAATGATGATACAAGTGTCAGTGATTCATCCCAATCAAATTCTTCGTATACTACGATAAGTAATAGCGAATGTGTCGGTGACCGCGACAGCGACAGCGACAGCGACAGCGACAGCGACAGCGACAGCGACAGCGATAGCGACAGCGATAGCGACAGCGATAGCGACGGTGAAGCCGTAAAGGTAGATGACTCTTCATTTGATAGCGCAAGCGCAAGTGTAAGTGACGAAGGCACCTACGATAGCAGCGACGAACAAATCATTGTAAAAATCAAAGATTTTCCGATTCAAGCGATTCTTCTTGAAAAATGCGTCAATACACTTGACCATATTATGATGACAGATGAAGTGACAAAGGATGAATGGATGTCTATTCTTTTTCAAGTGATAATGACACTCATCATTTATCAAAAAATGTTCGCGTTCACACATAATGATCTTCATACAAACAATATAATGTTTATTGAAACAACTGAAGAATTTATATACTACTTATATGAAGACCAGTATTACAAGGTTCCAACATACGGTCGCATTTTCAAAATTATTGATTTCGGACGCTCGATATATAAATTCCGAGGAGAACTTATATGTAGTGACAGTTTTCATCCAAAAGGAGATGCCGCCACACAATATAATTTTCCACCTTATTATAATCCGGAAAAACCTACAGTAGAACCTAATTTCAGTTTTGATTTATGCAGACTTGCGTGTGCTCTCTTTGATTATTTTATTTACGATTTGCATAAGGTGGAAAAATTGTGTAAATCAGACCCAATTATCCGATTGATTGTGAAATGGGTCACAGATGATAAGGGTCGCAACGTTCTGTATAAATCCACGGGTGAAGAACGGTATCCTGATTTTAAATTGTATAAGATGATTTCACGGACGGTTCACAATCACGTCCCTTCTAATGAGATACATAATCCATTATTTGATGGGTATAAAATAACGTATAAAAAATACAAGAAGCACGCGGCATTTGCGGCGAAGTTCTTGAAAGATGGGCGAAACACGCATATCTTTATGAATGTGGATAATTTACCGGTATATGATGATGTTTAATCGTGACCGTGAGTCAGATTCACTCACGACAATTGCATTGTTCACGGCGCATTGCTTGTTGTTGTTCACGACGCCGATTGAGATATGTATTTCGGTGTGCTGGAACACCATTCTTTGCAATGAACTCAATCTGACGCATCGTCCATCCCATTGAACAACCGGAATGTCCGGTCTCCATATTGTTTTGAACTGCTGAAACAACCGTGTCATCACCAGCACTAAACATGAAGCCGCGGTCGGATGGCGGACTATATTCCGAGAGATATTTCCATACATTCATTTCCTTATTTTTGAATCTTGGTTCTTGACCAGTGATAAGAATGGCTCTCATTCCATCACGAACCATATCAGCTGAGTGGTCGCATCCAAAATAGGTTAGGTCGCAACCTCTCACTGCTTCAAACGTAAGTGGCCAATATTCATTTTCAGCCGTGGCGGAGGCGGAGGCGGAGGCGGAGGCAGGGTCACGTTCTAGGTGAACAGTAACAGTTTCGGGATTGACAACCGCAGGAGCGGTAACGACAGTAGCATACGACATTACAGTGATGTGATATCCTTGCCATATTGATGTGATATAAACATAACGATTCAATTTTATGTTTATAGTATTTGAAATATATAATAATATAAACACTATAATATACATAATATACATAATATAATAATGGAATCATCGTCTCCAACTCTACCCAATCGTCAACGCGATACCATTACCATTGAAGGTACGACATATGACATTACCGATTTCAAACATCCAGGTGGGAGTATTATCAATTACGTAAAAAACACAGCGGATGCGACCGATACTTTTCGTGAATTTCATTATCGTTCTTCTGATAAAGTGAATAAAGTTCTTCAGTCACTTCCAAAATGCGAATACAATGGTAATAACAATCCAGCGCCGGAATTGACGGAACATCAGAAGGAAATGACCGCTGATTTCCGAGAGATGCGGGAGAAACTCATCCAAAACGGATGTTTTGAACCCGATTATATCCACGTCTATTTCCGCCTTCTTGAAATCGCATTTTATTTCGGGATGGGGACGTGGTTAGCATCGCATAATATCTACGCATCCATTCTCTCGTTTGCCGTGTTTAAGATGAGATGTAGATGGGTTCAGCACGAAGGAGGTCATCTCAGCTTGACTGGGTCGCGCACCATTGACCGCGTGATTCAGTCGTTTACAATGGGATTCGGAAATGGCGTTAGTGGAGCGTTAACAAATATTACACATTTTCGTCATCACGCGGCACCACAAAAAATAAAGCGTGATATGGATATGGATACAACACCACTTGTCGCATTTTTCAATCGCGCATTTGAATCATCCTATCACGGTAACTTACCAGCGCGTTATATGAGTCGTTGGTGGATGCGATTTCAAGCGTGGCGATTGATGTTATCCAACTTAGACCAGGTTGGAAAACACTATTATGAAAATGGCGTGGATACTTTCAACAAACACGAGCACAAAGAATAAATATGTAATGAATGAGAATTAAAATCCGGGTGTATCTACAAATACTGCAGGTGCGCCACCGCCGCTGCCACCACCCCCGCCACTGCCACCCATTATATTCTCAAATTGGTTCAAAACAAATACGGCTAAAATAGCAGAAATACATACAACAACTGAATCACGAATCAGAACTTTTACAGGTTTTCTGTTATCCACATCTACAAACCGCATTTCTATAAATTTTAATAAAAAATATACAATTGCAACAACCGCACCGATAATTGCTAATTTTGAAGAGTTGAACATTTATTTTGTAATAAATAGTATGAAATATACGAGAGTGTATATAGTTCTAATCAATATTGCACTATATACATACAAATTCAATTATTTATTCATTTTATACGCGATATACGCGATTTATGATGTTTGAAATGCTAACATTACTGGAGGATAACAAACATAAAAAACACCTCCAGCGATTGCTAAAAATACAAAAGAAAAGATGAAAATCAAAATGTCTAACAGAAATATATTATCATACCATTTGCCAGGTTCTTCTTCATCGGCCATTATTGTATGTATACATAATAGACGTTAATATTTATTATCATTCTCATTCTCATTCTCATTCTCATTCTCATTCTCATTCTCATTCTCATTCTCATTCTCATTTATAAAATGGTTTACGCCAATACTTCAATATCGTCTAATAACGGTGGTGCATTGATATATTGCGATTCATTTAATGTATGAATGTCCAATGTGTCCAACTTGATATCATCACCAATATTCAAACGGACACCATCATCGTCATCGTCTGCATCATTTATATTGTCTTCTTCACGTGACATATATTCGTTCTTTCTCTCGCTAGCATCCGTTTCAAATGTTCTCACCTCGTTTTCTCCAAATGATACACCACTTGTGTTATTGTTGCTAGATGGTTGTTCAGCATAACTAGACAATGCCGACGACGCCGACGACGACGCAGACTCACTTCCATTAATTTCACCTACAAAATCAAGTTGACCGATTGTATTACTGGCACTTTTTCCGTCGGCTTCTCCATCGCCACCGTCGCCACCGTCTTCACTTGAAACGCGGGTTCTCTCACGATGCCTTCTTCGTCGCGTGCTTCCGTGACTTGCCCGGCGCCTCGCCGAGAGATTGGCGTCCTCTTCCGAGAGAATAGGTTCTTGTTGAATCACTTCTTCATTTTCTGTGACTTCCACAACATCTTCAATCGTTTCTTCTAAATACATCTTAATCAAATCTTCAACGGGTATATTATCGCGAATCGTATTATAAATGCATTCCTTCACAATGATTTCAAACTCACGATTATTACGCTGAATATTAAGTGGTGTAATCCCCATTTCAAAAATATAGACATTTGAATATAATTTTCTCGCGGTATTCACATATATTTTATGAATGAAATCCGATAGTTGCGGAATTTTAATGTCAACTTTCTTCTGTTTGGTTCCAACTCGCATTACAGTCATACACTTCAGATGAATAATGTGAACGCACGTAATAAGGTCTTCTAAATATCCACACGTGCTTTTCTCTTTGATTCGTACTGTCTCATCCTTAATGATATTTGGATTCCATTTGGGAACTCGCGAGAGAAGATTCTGAAATGTCATCAAATATTTATCTTGTTCTTTGGACCCAACACACAATTTGACTGCTTCGTCAAATATGGACCGAAAACCTTCCTGAATAAGGGGAGTTAATATATTGACAAGACGTGATGCCCATTCGTTTTTGGATTCGTATAATGATGTCACCGAATAATCGTCCATTGCACACGCACGTATATTGTTAATAGAGTATGTAGAATAGTATCTACATAAAAGAAATATTTTCTAAACTAACGTTACAACGAAATACTATAAAGTGAAGAATAAATAATAATAGTAGTTTCTCATTTCTAAATTCTTTGCGCACTTTATCAAACATAATCAGAAGTTCGTATCTTCGGAGTTCTATCATTCCGGGATACTTATGAATGAAGTCAATCACATCTAAAGCACTGTAACCTTGTTCGTATAATAATTGAGACAAATCCAGTATTTTAATATACTCTTCTCGTGTAGGAGGGCAATGTGTTTTCTGATTTACATCACCGCCACCGCCACCGCCACCGCCACCGCCACCGCCACCGCCACATTGTAAAGAGCATCCATCGTCACGTAGTAGAAAACTCGGATGAATGCGAATCAATGTTTCTAGTGTATGAGGTTCTCTCGCTTTGATGATTTTATAAGTATCACACGATTGGTCTGCAAAATAACTATGTAGGTTTACAGCGTGTTGTTCTTTTTTCACATCAAAAACTGGAGGTGGAATATAAATGTCACAAAATCGCGAGAGAATCGGTTTCAGTAGACTATCTTTGTTTTCAACGACAATAAAAAATCGCGTAGATAAGCTGAATAATTCAATGCAGCGACGAAGTGCAGATTGTGCATCAATCGTTAATTTGTCTGCATTTGTAAGAACAACGGATTTGAAATTTTCGCCATCTTTCAAGTCAATATTCGTCTTTGCAAAAAACTTCAATTCTTCGCGGATAAATCGTATCCCTTTTCCGTGTGCGCAATTCGCGCGCATAACATAATTTTTTATTGCAGTTTTATCCCCATCATACACTTGATGAATAAACCGATTCAACATATACGTTTTACCTGACCCATTTGGTCCATAAAAAATAATGTTTGGAATTTTCCGGTTTTTGATGAACACATCTAATTTATTATAGATACTTTGATGAATTCCTCCGAATTGAGATAAACTTGTCATTATTGTTGGATATAATGACAAATTATGTTTAATAGCTTTGCACCACCGATTTCGGGGGGGGGGGAGAGGGAGGGGAGAGGGGAGGGCAACTTTATAAATTAATATGTTGTTCGTATGGCATCACTTTGGATAAACTTCCAGGCATATTGCTCTTCCCGTCATTGATATCTCCGCCGCCACTTCCACTTACTTGACCATCTGTATAATAATAGTTAGTGGTGTAATAATACGTCATTGGTCTTGATGCAGCATAAAACGGCGACTCTTCTTCGTATCCTTGACCGTTATACATTCCAAGATACGCCGTTGCTGCTGGTGAACCATCTTCATAATAATACGCATTATGTTTGGCGGTGCGTTTACTACTTGCAGGGTCATTTGGGTCAATCCAGTTTCCAATTCCACGGATGATGTTACCAGTAGCGTCGCGGATAGAACCGAATAGTCCTGGAGAATCGGCGTTAGGTGTACGCGTTTTCTGAGGTCCATATCCTCTAAAGTTCCGAGTAATTCCGCGGCGATAAATGTCCTCTTCGTCTAGACTGGAATAACTTGTATCGCGTGCAATATTGTCATACTGTGTCCGAGTTGTCGCCAATAGATTCTTTTCAATCTGGGTTCCATCCGGTAAATAAGTCGCCCATCGCGTGACTTTCAGACAGTCGGCGTCAATGCGGCACGCATCGGAACCTGTCTGGCCGGGATTATTACACTTCCACGGGCATTTTCGCATAAGAAGTATATTATTGCCTTCCGCCGATTTAATAAGATTACCACTTGCATCCATCCTGAAGATATTTTGACAGTTGCCTTCATTACTGGATAATGTGGATGGTTCGGTGCATTTACGCACGTGACCATCATCACCATAACGCCAATTTGCACCATCATACCACGAATCAGGATGACTCGCGATAAGACGATTGCGACGAGCTACCGCGACATCATATTTCAGTTGTGCATCGGTCTTTGCTGTCTCGGTCGTTGCGGAACGGAGTGCCTTATATGCGCTTTCATAATCCTTCTGTGCTTCAATCGCCCAGTTCATTTGACGTTTTACGTCGGAGATTAGGACATTTGCGGCGGCACTGGTCACGTAAGTGGTTCCATCACTTGCGGTTCCGGAACTTGTAGGGGTGCCAGTGGACACGGTAGTCGCTGCACGAGCTTCAATCGCCGGGAGAATATATTCGCCCTGGTCCAGAACACCACCATCCACTGTAAATGCATTGTTAAGAGTGGCGCCGGATTTATAGGTGCGGATTTTCGCCGACGTGGTGCTCGTTTTCGCCGCAGGTGTTTGAAGACCAGCGATAGTTAATTTCACAGGAACATTGTTTGGCACAGACCCCCCTAATGTAAATGCAACAACGTTCTGACCACCACCGTAAGTATTTACATCGGATGTAATAACACCGGCACTTGAAATGGTTGACAATGTATCTTGAAGACTTGTGCTAGGATTCGTCCATACAAAAGAGATACCCAAGTCAACATTTGCTGTGCGAGTGACATAGGGAACTTGAACTAAGAAAATATCACCCGATGATAGAGCATTTGTAAGCATTAATGTCATTGAAAATGCGGTTGCAGTCCCGGTATAATTTGGGGATAACTGCGGACTTTCTGTCGTGATTTTACGGCACGGCAAAAATGACGCCAATCCAGAGTAGGTCGTATCATTAAAGATACGCAATTGTTTCGTGGCGTCAGACGGCCATAAATTTACGAGGACTAACGTCTGTGGACCACTAGAAGGCTCTGCATTGCTTGTAAGTGACACATTTGTCACATCAGCACTAGCGGGTCCCGCACTCGTTCCTGGCGTGATTTCATTGTTCACCCATTTCAGGCCAGAGATTTCAAGTGCGTATTTTCCGGCAGGAATGGGATTGGCGGTTTGAATCGTATATGTAATAACACAATATCCGACATCAGCAACTGGTGCTGCACCTGATGCACCCGCCGCAGGAACCGTGACCGCCAAGCCACGACTTTCCGCCGCAGTATCCAAGTCAGTCGCTGTTCCCGTCGCGGTGCCAACAGTAGCTGGCAATGGACCAGTATACGCACGCATCGTGGCTTTCAATCCCGTCGCAGTCGCATTTTGGATATAATACGTAGGAACCTTTATCGTGATAACTTTCGCTGCAGTCGTTCCACTTGCCCCCCGCAGTTCACCAGTTGTTGTAAAAAGAAACCGAAATGTAGTTTCAGAATTCTTAACATAAGAGCATTGATTGATGATAAGTGTTCCATCTGAACGTGAACCAGTCGTCGTTGAGGGGGCGTGTGAAGTTTGCGTTCGGACCTCTCCTTGATACCGAATATGGTTGGCTAATGCGAGTCCTTCAATCACTCCAGTTCCGTATCCTTCAGATGGTGCTAACCACCCACCAAACCCGCCATTTCTGTAGGTTCGCGATACCCAAATACTGACCAATAATACGATGATTAGAATGAATAGTATCGTATATTTATCATTGAATAACTCGCGAAGATTCATATCGCTATCGCTGAATATAATATTATAACTACTATAATGTTATAAAATTATCTATTGGAAAGAGTGTAAATACTCAATATTTCAATATGTCTGTAAACTATGTGTATACGGATTCTGTCTAAATGCGTTCAATATATCCGGTTGGATTCTCTCATTTAACTTACTCTCATCGTAGCTCTGAGGCATCGTCATCTTTCCATAAATATCAATACTGGGGATAGAAGACGGCGCATTTGTAGCAACCATCGTGCGGTGATTGGCGCGGTCTGCGTCAAGTCTGTCAATCTGAACATTGGTATTGGAATTAAACAACGACATTGAACCGTGATTCGTGACATTTTTGTAGGTCTTATTTACATTATTACGTTGGTTATATGCTGCATTGTATAGGCCATTCCCCATACGCGTGGCGGTTCCTCCGGCCCCTCCTAAATAATCAGTGCTGGTCGTCGCACGTTCAGTATCAACTGGCGTATTCTGAGAGATTAAGTATCCGGCCGCCGCTTGTCGTTCAACATTTAGATGGTCAAATCCAACCAAACCCACCGTTGTTTCCTTAATGGTCGTTGGCGCGCGGTCAGCTGGATTAAATGTCGCGGTAACGGCGGCAGGCACAGGCATTCTCGCATTCTCGTAAAGTCGCGCATTTCCAACAACATTTTCTTTACGAGATGGTTTCAATACATCTAACAATGGTGCCACAACTGCCTTGAGTGCACCGTGGATACCACCCATTTCATTGGGACGCACCGTTGTCCGGTTATTATGCGTAAATTTATAACTCATTCTGCCAAAATCAGCCTCGGTCGCAGTATTTTTCTCAGCAGCATAAGGGTTGATTATTGGTTTGCCATCATATGTTTGACGACGCGTGTCTTCAAAGTTCTTAGGAGCATACATTGCGCTACCACCATCTGCTGGCGCAGTCGCACCGAAATACTCACTTGTCGTAGTCTGGCGATTACTCTCACGGTCCATTTCAATCGCTCGTTGTGTTTCTCCCTTCTCTGCTCCCGTTGTCGTAAACCATCGGTCAGGCGTATTCACAAAAAACGTGTCAGGCAAATGTTTTTCCATTCGTCCTAAATTTTCTGTGGTTGGCGCATTTTGTATATAATGTGCTGCAGGGCCTTGATGACCATCAAGAGAATACGAAAGTTTCGGGTTTGTCTTTACACGCAGTTCATCTACACCTCGGTCAATCCATTTCTCTCGCGCTTCCATACCCGAATTGAAACCAAGCGTCCCACCTGCGCTATATCCTTGGTCCAAGCCCGGGCCAACGCGCACTTCTTCCCACGGCTTCACATTTGCGATTTTCATACTTGGATTGACGCGTGACTGATAAAAATCATTTTGGTTGGGCATACCATTTGGTAAGTGGAGATTATCGTGTGGGCGAAAAAGTGGTGCTTGTTCCGTCTTGGAGAAAAATTGTGAACCGCCACCGACTTTGTTATCCAGCACATTTTCGTGCATATTTGCACCTGTCGTTAATCCACGAATTTTTGCACCATAGTAAGGTTCCATATTGTTATGTGTAAATGACTTTGGGTCTATCTTCGTTCCCATTAATGATGTAAATCCATCTTTACTGTAATTATCGCCGAATTGTGTATCTAAACTTTCTCCATAAGGAGACGACGGAACATTTATTTCACTACCGGTAGAAACGCCTACTTGAGCGCCTTGTATATAATTCGCTTTATCATTACTAGCATCACGACCCCGCTCTGCAATTCCGCGCAATATCCCGACACCACCAACACCTCCAGCAACGCCAGCCGACATTTTATCAAAATCTACACCTCGTGCATAATAACGGTCGGTTGCGGTGTTTGGATTCTTGTAATCGTTTACATTTGACCCGGTATTTGGGCGAATCACCGGATAATTTGTAGTAGGAATGTTTGTATTTGGCAGATATCTTGACTCGTGTTTGCCAGCGTTTCGGTATCCTTCGCGCGCGCCGCCATTGCCATTGCCATTGCCATTGCCATTGCGATTTGAAGCGACATACGCTGCACCAAGAGCTCCTAGAATCAATGCAATTTCAGCCATATATTACGGTATTATATCTATCTATATTATTCTAATACATATAATATTCCAATATTACTATGAAAAGAGTGTGGTTGCTCCGCTAAACTGACGGATATCGCCAACATTCTGAATGTTATTAGTGTCATTTAATGGAGCGCCTAAACCACGTTCATTATTACGTCTTCCTCCGACCATTCCTTCAAGTGCCGGATTAGAATTCGTGGGGTGAACTGCGAAATATGTATCATCTGATAATCCAGGAACCGTCATTTGCGGGATGAACCGGTCTTTCTCAATGACCCGAGTATTCAGATTATTGAAAAATGGCATAAATACGTTTTCTTGCGGGTCAAAATGAAGCATTTTCCAATTATCTTGCTCTATGTCACGTAACATCCACGCAGGATGTGTTGCCCTAGATTGCTCTACCGAGCTTCCACCGCGCATAGGACAACGAATCATTTCATTGGTGCGTGTTGCAACCGATGCACGCTCGTCCAGATGATAGTTGTCTACAGAATCTCGGTTTAATTTGCGCGATAGTCCGAACAATTCCGTCTCAATATCTACGGAATTTGTCATAATATTGCCGGCCCAGCCTTGTGCGCGTATATACGGGTCTTCAAAATAAAGTGGTTTATCACCGGGTCCAGGTGTATTCAAATGGTATCGCCCGACATCAGTGGATTGCTGAAGCTCTTTTTTTATGCGGTCGGGGTCATCGTGAAATCGTGTAAATGACATAATGCTACTATATCGTGGTAAAATAAAACAAACCTAAAAACAATAACGTAAAGTATTTACAATAACGCTATAAATGTTGATAACGGAAATCAATGGTAATGGCAATCACGCTGAAACAATAATACAACAAACAAACACCAAACTGTCTAAATCCTATACAATATGTTTGAATATGATTGTAAAAAATGAGTCACACATTATAATAAAAACACTGACAAACTTGTGTTCTTATGTGGATTTTGATGCATATTACATTTCGGATACAGGTTCAACGGATAACACAATGGATTTGATTCGCACATTTTTCAAAGAACGAGGTATTCCTGGTCACATTGAACAAGTAGAATGGCGCGATTTTGGCTTCAACCGAACGTTAGCACTTCAAATGGCATTTCAAAAGACGGACTATCTCTTTATATTTGATGCGGATGATTCTATTCACGGGGAATTTCGTCTACCGGAACATCTAAACCAAGATGCTTATCAATTAAAACTCGGTCAAACATTTGTATATCTCCGAACTCTTATTGTGAATAACCGCAAACGATGGCGCTTTGTAGGTGTGCTTCACGAGTATATCGCGTGTGTAGATAAAGAAGAGAGTTCAAGTGTCATACAAGGTGAATATTACGTAGATTCAGGCCGGAGTGGAAGTCGCAATAAGGACCCAAATAAATATATCAAAGATGCAGATGTTCTAGAGCGCGGATTTTATACAGAAGGCACTGTTGCCGGCGGCGACCGGGCACTTGCCGAGAGATATGCATTCTACTGTGCGCAAAGCTGGATGGACGCAGGCGTAGCATACATTGACAAGGCAATTGAATGGTATCTTCGTGTTCTCTCGCAAAATAACTGGACACAAGAAAAATACTACAGCGCACTATGCCTTGGTGACTTATACAACAAAAAGGGCGATAAATACAATTCATTTAAATATTACTCTAAAACGATGGAATACGATGAAGAGCGTATAGAAGGTATTGCATCCGTAATGGAAATTCTCCGCGCAGACGGAAACCATATGATGGTGAATGCGTTATACCATAAATACAAAAATTACAATAAATTCCCTCAACATAAACTCTTTTTGGCGATGGATAAGTATAACGATATCATAGAGTATAACAATTCTATTTCGGCATTTTATATATCAGACAAGCGAAGTGGGTATGAATGTTGTAAGACAATTCTCCGTCATAATATTATGGCATTTCATTTCTTGAGTTCTACGTATAGCAACTTAGTATTTTATCGTCAGTTTTTTGAAGAGGATACATTTCCGGAGATTTTACGACTATTTTATTCGGTAGACAATTATCTCTCCGTCGTTGCATCAAAAAATGACACGTATAGTGATGATGATATTGAAACGTGGAACCGACTATTTGCGAAAGTGAGAGATGCATTGGTTGCGCCTTGTGAAATGGTGAAAAAAATGGTAAATGATAGAGGTCACGCCTACGAGTTTCATTTATCCCGTCCAATTCATAAATTACCGTATCTTGATAAAAATATGCCAGCACAGAGTCCATCAACCATTATCGTTCACCGCAACGACAACGGCCAAAACTCACCTCGTGTCATCATAACATTTACGACGTGTAAACGGTTTGACCTTTTTCAACAAACTGTGAATTCTATACTGAATATGTGGACAGATGTAAATATGATTGATTACTGGTATTGTGTTGACGATAATTCAAGTGAAGAAGACCGCGCAAAAATGTGTGATGCATATCCGTGGATGGATTATTATATGAAAACGCCTGAAGAAAAAGGACACCGAAGTAGTATGAAAATTATTTGGAATAAACTAAATGAATTGCGTCCAGAATACTGGATTCATATGGAAGACGATTTTCTTTTTCATACTCCGGGAAGTTACATCAATAAAGCCAAGAAAATGATGACAGACGCGCAGAAGTCCGGGCATAATGTCCGTCAAATTTTATACAATAGAAATTATGGTGAGACTGTGCGGGATTATAATATACAAGGTCATAAAATACTACGTCGTCTCACACACGAGGTTGCACTTCACCAATACAAAGACGGCGGTGATTTCAATTATGGAAATTGCCATTACTGGCCTCATTACAGTTTTCGTCCATCATTGATAGACGTGTCTACCATTTTAACTCTGGGAAATTATGATACACCGAATCAATTCTTTGAAATGGACTACGCGAACAAATGGATGAAGCACGGGTTCTTGTCTGGATTTTACAATCACATCACAAATAGACATATTGGCCGTCTTACGTCCGAGAGAAATGACCGGAAGCAACCCAATGCATATGAATTGAATAATGAGAGTCAATTTGTGGCTCCACCATCCGTTGGCGATATTGTTACCACGACGACGACGACTAACCCCGCTGTAAAAAAACGATACTATTCAACGATTCCATTTGATGATGGTTTTGGTGCTCAATTTCAACGGTTCATATGGACGTGTATTTATGCAGAAGAGTGTGAAAATGCTACATTTATATATAGGTCACCCGATAAGATAGCGCATAATTATGATGATGACCCTCTTTTTATTGCGAAAATAGAAGATACTATGAATATGAAACCGAATTATATGAATTATTCAGATGTAAATGCGCAAAATGCGGAGTGTGAACGAACAGGACGTCGTGAAGATATCATTGACATATTAACTCCTGATTTTTACGATATATTCAACTACATTGAGAGAAATATAGATACGTGTATGAAAAGCGAGAGTATGGCACGAATCAAAAAATATTACTGGCAAAACAAGGACCGTTCCAGCGAAAGGATGCGTCTCTATCGTATTGACGACCATTCTACTAGCGTGTCCGCCTCTTCTTCTACATCTGAATGCGGTTATACACATCATCTAGCTACACATATCCGAAGACCCAATCAAGATGATACACGCCCGAATAGTGGCGAAGAATATACCAATGCATTTTACATTCGTTCGTTATTGGCAATACGAGATACCTATTTGAAGAATAATCCAAATAACAAGATAAAGTATCATATTTATTCACAGGGACACGAGGATAAATTCACTGATTTTACACACAATGACATCATTGGGAAAGATGTCCTTCTTCATTTGAATGAATCAAACAAAGACACATTTATTGGAATGACTTTGGCGGATATACTGGTAACATCTGCAAGTTCATATAGCTATAGTGCCGCATTTTTTTGTGATGGCGATGTTTATTATACGAAATTCTGGCACCCTCCGTGTAGTTGGTGGAAATTATTACCATAATGTATGGTAATGCATTATTCACTTACTCGTCTGCGTGTCTAGTTTTATATTCTATTCTAATAATAACAGTAATAGAATAGAATAGAAATGAACGCCAATGTTCACGACGACTATGTATATGGTGATTCCGATTTTTTAGCTGCACGCGACAAAACCATTCACGATTTTCGTTCAAGTGAAAAAGACACAAAACGTAAGATAATAGAAAAAATGCTTACATTGCGACACAATATGAAATATAATAAACATTTACTGTCAGTGTATATGCGTGCGAAGGAACTCTTTGATACAATGGTAGATGAACATCGTATGCAGATACACCATTTAGATGAAATTTACCAACACTTGAATCTTATGATTCGTGAAAATCTCTCGGAACAAAGAAATAAACGGGCAAATACGATGATGATGCACGAACTTGTTAAGGATAAGAAACGAATTGGTTTGTTGTTAAAAAAAATGCGGGCTAGTTTTGATAAGTTAATGAATATTGATACGGTTATTGGTGTAACGATTGATCAGATTAATGAACTTACGTTTATGGACGATGATGCTGCCGAAGACGACAACGACGACAGCGAAGCGGAAGACGACGACAGCGACAGCGAAGCGGAAGACGACAACGACGACAGCGAAGCGGAAGACGACGACGGCGACAGCGACAGCGACAGCGAAGCGGAAGACGACGACGGCGACAGCGACAGCGAAGACGACGACGGCGACAGCGAAGCGGAAGACGACGACGGCGAAGCGGAAGACGACGACAGCGAACCCGAGGAATCCGAGAATAATAAGTCAGTTATATATTTATTTTAGTATTTTGATATTCCCGTTTTAGCAAGTACGAATACATACGTGATGAACGAGCATATTGTTTGTTTGTTACCCATTTCCGACATATACGTTGAAAGATACGTAACCAAAATGTTTTATAAATCGCAATAAGTTCATTTCCTGGAGACAATAAATGAGTTTCCACAATCTCAATCGTGCATTTATGATACTGCATTATTAACTGGACTGCAAGAAACTCTTCTTTTACCATCAAGTTAAATGTAAGTAAACAAATATTG
>Ga0255211_1000442_pt1 | contig 14956 bp, 6 predicted proteins | sample Miss_Yuk_RepB_8d_FD_183036 | JGI IMG/M metagenome (GOLD analysis project Ga0255211, IMG submission 183036) | Freshwater microbial communities from Mississippi River, Louisiana, United States - Miss_Yuk_RepB_8d | ecosystem: Environmental > Aquatic > Freshwater > River | place: USA: Louisiana...
ATTATTTTTAATCAAATAGAAGAACATTTAGAAAATTTAAAAAAATTCCACAAAGAATATAATATAGTAATGCCTCAAATATATATTGAATTATTTGCGAAACACCTTGATGCGGGAAACCCCTTAGAGCCTTTACTACCACTTGTTAATGGAAACATTAATAAGGAACTCGGTTAATTGCCGAACCCAATGGTAATAATGTAAAGGATTGGGCAATCCGCAGTGTTACTGTCTAAGTCCGTTATGGTAGGATATGACAGGCACTCAGAGACTGAACGGGTGTTGATGAGCAATGATGGTTTAGCCAACCTGAGCTTGTTTAAGATACAGTCCGACCCTCTTGGAAACATTAGGGATTTCATGGAGATGAATTTACATATGCCGCAAGATGCGGAGTCACAATCGGAATTGCGTAATTTAGCAGCAGTTCCTTACCAAATCATTAGTCCTGCTAACAATGCCCCTATTATCGGAATTTTCCAAGATTCGATGCTTGGTTCATTCAGATTTTCAAGAGAAGGTGTTGAATTTGACAGAAAGGACGCAATGAATTTGTTGATGATGTTTAATAAAGTAAACACAGAAGAAATTATGAATAAACAGAAAGTCACTAGTTTCGATGTTTTGTCACAAATAACTCCTCCACTTACTATGAAAGTGAAGAATAAGTTATACAAAGACGACAAAGATGACAAGAAAACATCTAACAACATTATGGAAATTATTAATGGTCAATATATTCGTGGACAAATGGATAAAGGTATCCTTGGTTCAGGCACAAAAGGGTTATTACAACGCGTTTGTAATGATTTCGGCAATATGGCTTGTGCTGATTATATTGACAATTTACAAAATGTTGTTACTGAATATTTGAAAACTAGTGGTTTTAGTGTTGGTGTTAGTGATTTAATTATTACTAAAGAAGCTCGCGAGAAAATTGTCAAAACTATTACCGATAAGAAGAATGAAGTAAGACAATTGATTGACCAAGTTCAGTTTGGAGTATTTGAAAATAATACTGGTCGTTCAAATCAAGAAGAATTTGAATCACAAGTTACTAATTTGTTGAATCAAGGTGCATCTGAAGCTGGTAAAGCTGGTATTGCTGGGTTAAGTCCTGGAAACAGATTTATTGATATGGCAGTTGCTGGTTCGAAGGGTTCAGAACTCAACTTATCACAAATGGTTGCTTGTGTAGCACAACAAAACGTTGATAATAAACGTATTGGTTATGGTTTCGAACACCGCACGTTACCTCATTATACAAAATTCGATGATTCATTAGAAGCACGTGGTTTTGTAGAGAACTCATATATTGATGGTCTAACTCCACAAGAGTTATTCTTCCATGCTATGGGTGGTCGTGTTGGTTTAATTGATACCGCTGTTAAAACATCGACTACTGGTTATATTCAGCGTCGCCTTATCAAGGCACTTGAAGATTTGATGGTTAATTATGATATGACAGTTAGAAACAATAAGAACAAAATTATTCAATTTAGTTATGGCGAAGATTCAGTTGACACAGTTAAAGTAGAAAATCAAGATTTACCAATTGTAACTAAAAGTATTCAAGATATTTACTCACATTTTAATATTCCAGAAGATGATAAATTAGGACAAAAGGGATTATCTAGTATATTTACTAAGACAGCCCTTTCCGCAAATAGAGCCTCTATGGATGAATTTAACGAAAAGGCTAAGTTTTATACAGATTATATGATTGAAATGCGCGATTTAATCATGAAGAACATCTTTAAGTATAAAGATGACAGCGTTGTTAGATGCCCTGTTGCCTTCACATATATTATTAATAATGTTGCTGGACAACAAAATTTAAATCCTAACTCACTAGTTGACTTCCCATTAGCAGAAGCATTTGACATGATTGAAAATAATTATAAGATGATGGAAGTAAACGCATATTCAAAACCAACTGAATTATTCAAGGTGTTATACTTCTATTACTTGACTCCAAGAGATTTGTTGTTAAACAGACGCTTCAACAAAGCAGCACTTCAAATCTTATTGGATACTATTACTTTGAATTATAAACGCGCAATTGTTTCACCTGGTGAAATGGTCGGAATGATTGCTGCTCAGAGCATCGGTGAACCGACAACACAGATGACCCTCAACACTTTCCACTTTGCTGGTGTAGCATCCAAATCAAATGTCACGCGCGGTGTGCCAAGAATTGAAGAAATTTTGTCATTATCAGAAAATTTGAAGAATCCATCTCTTACTATTTATTTAAATGAACAAGATGAATTAGATAAGGATAATGCTCAGAAAATTATGTATATGATTGAACATACTAAACTAATTGAAGTAGTTAAGAGTTGTTCTATTTGCTTCGATCCTGATGACAATAATACTTTGATTGAAGAAGATAAAGTATTGATGGCGCAATATAAGGAATTCAGCGATTTGTTTGATAATTGTACAAATGATGTTTTCAAAACCAATACTAATCCAAAAGAATTATCTAAATGGATTTTGAGATTAGAAATGGATCCAGAAATTATGTTGGAAAAAAATATAACGATGGATGATGTTCATTTCGCAATTGTAAATGCTTATGGTGTAGAAATACATTGTGTATATTCTGACTATAATGCCGATAATTTAATTTTCAGAATCAGATTAGACCAATATATTAACCAAAAGAAGGGAACATTTGATAAAGGTGGTTTGAAGCCCGCAGGTGGAACAGAAAGTAGTTCCTTAGACCAAACCGACCAAATTTATAAACTGAAGTCACTCCAAGATAATTTATTAAATCATACTGTATTAAGAGGAGTTAAAAATATTAATAAAGTTACTCTTAGAAAAACTAAGGATACTATGGTTGAAAAAGGTGGTTCTTATAAGAAACAAGAAGCATGGGTGTTAGATACGATTGGAACAAACTTGTTGGATGTTCTTGGTCTTGACTATATTAATTCAAAGAAAACTTTTAGTAATGACATTATTGAGATTTATAATGTTCTAGGAATTGAAGCCGCCAGACAAGCTATTTATAATGAATTTATTGATGTTATTGAATTTGATGGAGGATATATTAACTCGCATCATATGACTATGTTATGTGACAGAATGACATTTGCCAAGAAGTTGATTTCAATTTATAGACATGGTGTTAATAATGATAATATTGGACCCATTGCCAAGGCATCATTTGAAGAGACGTTTGAGATGTTCTTGAAGGCTGCTAGACATGGAGAATTAGATACTTTGAGAGGTGTATCCGCAAATGTGATGTGTGGACAAGAAGGATATTATGGAACCAGTTGTTTCCAAGTTGTTCTTGATTTGGACGAAATGAAGAAATTAGAGGCTACTATTAAACATGAAGTTACAGATGTGAATGATGTAATAAACAGAGCATTCTTGGAAGAGATTGAAGCGAAAGAAAATCCTTGTAGCAGAGAAAATATCAAGATTGAGAATAATGTAATTAATTTGGTTGTTAAGAATACTGGAAAATTTGACGAAGACTATAATCCATTTGCTTAATTTTAAATATTTGATATTTTTTTATATTAAATATTTAATTATTATTTATACTTCTTCTTCTTCTTCTATTTCTCCAAAATCAGGAGGAATAACTACGGGTATCGGGGCTCTTCTAGTTTTCTTCTTAGGATTTTGTTGTGGATTTACTATTACTTTCTTAGTTTTATTGTGTTTTCTTACAGGTAACTTAGATAAATCTATATCTATTTCTTCTTCTTCCATATCAGGTTGAAGCTTAATAATGTCTTGTAATTTTATTGGCTTGCGTTTCTTAGGAGCAACTCTCTTGGGAAGTTTACTTAAGTCAATATCGATTTCTTCTTCTAAGGGCTCCAAAGGCTTTTCTAAAGGTTTTGCTGGTGGTAATTCTACATCAATTTCTTCTTCTAAGGGCTCTAAAGGTTGCTCTAAAGGCTTTTCTAAAGCTTGCTCTAAAGGTTGCTCTAAGGGTTGCTCTAAGGGTTGCTCTAAGGGTTGCTCTAAAGGCTTCTCTAAATCCTGACCTAAGGGTTCTTCATCTTCAATAACACCAAAATCTGCTAAAACATCAATAGGTCTCTTTCTATTTCCAGGTTTTCTTTGAATATACTTTGTTTTTATATCACGCTTATAAGATGCTATATACTCATCAACACTTACATAACTAACAATTGCTTTACTTAAGTTCTCATTACATGTATCTGATTGTATATCATCCATAGAAACTAACATATCTCCGCTATTATTAACAATTATTTTGTATTGAGGAATTGTTTTTTGTCTTAAACCAGGAACTACTATAAACACATAGTTATCAATATTTTCACCAGTATAAACAACAAACAGATTTTGATTATATCTACTTTCAGAAATGTTGGTTCCAGATATAAAAATAGTAGGAACTTTATAATACGATAACAATATATATATATCTAAGTTTGTTAGATAGTAACTTTCAGTATAAACCATTTCAGATAATGTTAGAATACCCGATTTTAATTGGTTACCAAAAGTTTTCTTTCCTTCTTCAGACAATATATCAGCAATTCTATCAACTATTTTTTTACTTTGAAGTTCATTTGTTATTCTATAGTATTCACTATTTAATACTTCTCTAAGTTGCCTTGTACTAACATTCATATTTAAAATTTGCTTTAATATATCTACTATTATGTAAAATGTACAATACTTGTTAGATGAATATACGCGTTCTTGATATCCACTAGGAAAACATTCACGCCATTCTGCTGAATAAATTGGTTTTACTTCTGGGACACAATCTCGTGGTTGGTCTGGATTAATGATTTTATTTAATGGATATTCATTTACATATGTTTGTGAGTTAATTGGATTGATTGTATCAAAAGTATTTGATTTTACATATTTATTTGGATTTTCTACAGGTATTAATTCATCAAAGAATTCTTGTGTTATCATAGATTGTAAAATAATTATCTCGTCGTCATTTAATTTATAACCTAATTGACCAAATGATAAAAACGATTTAGGTTTGAATATTAACGATTTAATGCGATTATATCTTAATAATTCATCCGCCATTTTTCCATAATATTGTTCCTCGTTGTCTGATTTTGTTATTAAATTATACTTAGGTAATACTAATGTACATTTATCGTTTGTTACTAAACATACAGAAGATTTATCGTCACAACTATTATTTGTTTTGTTGATACATGTATATACATCTTTAATTGCTTTATGATTAAAGTCCTCGGTGAAAACTATGTTAGAACCAACTAATGAGCGCAAGAGATTTTTTATTTCTTCTAACTTGTCTTGATAAAATGAATATGGTTTATTACATTCTTCTTGTAATTCCTTTCTTTTTGCTCCATTTACATAATCATTTAATAAAATTCGAATCGTGCTTCTAAAAACATTATAGAAATTTGTTTCCAAATCTATTCTGTTTATATATTCTACACGTTTTAAATCAATATCATCTTTGTCAGCAGTTTCTATTATTTGGTCAGCTATTAATGGATTATCACTTTTTATAATTGCTAAGTCATCCGCCACTTGGTCTTTTCTAACAGGTGTAGAAATAGGAACAAATTGATTTGTTGGTGTCATAAATCCAGTCACATAGTTATTTTCAATAACTTTACAAATATCTACACCCTCAATACATTTGTTTGTTTCTTTTTTAGTTGGATTATAACGATAGTATTCTTTCAAAAAATCATATGTGTCATTGTAATTTTTCCAAATGTCATCTGTCATGTATTGATAATCAATATCACATTCTTTTATTTCTTTGTTAGGATATTTATTTACACAGAGTGACGATGGATAACAAGGTATAAATCCATCCAAACCAGATTTACTAGTTGCTAACACACCTATCACTTGTGCATTAAAGTCTAGTATTTGCATTTCTACTTTGTATTTACGTTCTTTCAGTTCATCTAACAAATCAGACAAAGTTGGCGGCTGAATGTATTTATATTTATTTGGTAAACTGGGTAAAGGGGCACATTTTTGAGTCAAAATAGGTTTAATAATATCGCTAATTACAGATGATAATGACTTTGAAATAGTAGATAAATTTGGATGATATTCGGTATATGTTTTTGTTACCATTAATCCTTTGCCTGTATCTTTGTAAGCATAAATTGGCTCAAAATAATTTCCTCTTTTTATTAAAAATAAGGTTCTTCTTCTCGAAACATATGCTTGACTGGAAAAATGATTTGAAGGACATAATATTTCAACTGAGTTATTTGGATCATTATCAGATACTTGAAATATAACTAAATTAATTCCTGAATTAAACAAGTTTGAATTTGGTCTTGTTACTATATCCCATAAATATGTGTGGTCTATTATTATAGTATCATCTAACAAATAGTTTTTGAAATTTTCAAATGATTTTGCCACTTTTATAAGGAATTTTTCTTCTTCATTATTACTTGTTTCTTTTTCTTGTGAACTAATAGTTGAACCTTCTGATTCCGATGTTAGATTAATATTAGGTTTACGATTACCAGAAGTAAGTTTTTTATATAGAATGCTATCAGCATATTCATCTATATCCACTTCTACTGATGGATCATAAAATATACTCACTAAATTGCCATTTTGGTATGTAATAAAAGTATCAATATCAATCGAATCTATTATAATTTGTTTCATTTGCTTAATACTTGGCACATCATCTTTTGCATCTGGTATATAACTGAGGATTTTTGCCTTCTTTGTTTGGTCATCTTTATCGGCATAAAATAACGCACTTGCTATACAAGCTATAAATGATTGTTTCGAGCTATTTTCTACACCATGACGCAAAAGACAAGTATAATTTAATTTTATATTTGTATTTGATTTACTTACTTGGCATTTTGTGCTGTCTTCATGTAACACTTTTTGAACTGATAATGGAATAAATCCCCAACGTCTATTTGGTAAAGGATACTTATCAGCACCTTTTATATATTGCTCATTTTCTTTTGGCTCTTTAATAGGTTCTGCTGGTTTTTCTATTGGTTTACCTTCTACTTGACTTTGACATATATCACGTCTATCTTTTCTCGATTTTGTATTCCAATTTGAAAAGCAACATGGTATACAATTTCCATCTGGTGTATTTTCTTTGTGAAATCCAGGAAAATTTTCAACATCATCATCATAGAATTTATATACATATTTTCCTTCTGGAACAACCTTTGCGTTCTTTGGTATAAGAACATCTTCAAATTGTTCTTCTGTTAATTTCTTTCCGCCACATTCACCATTTAATATTTGTTGCTTTGTTACCATCGTATCTGTTAGTAGACACCAATATCTAGGACACATATAATATAATTTCTCTGAAGGATTATTTGGGTCGTTTCTATATTGAATAAAATCAGCTTCTAATTTTTTTGGATCATTATACAATTCAGGATGCTCATTTATAATACGTTGTTTTTCTTGTTCTGTTAATATTACCGGCTGACGACGTGCTGATGAGGGACACATACGCGAATATCCTTCTTCATCTGATGCGGTGTTTAATGCCTTCAATAATGTAGGGTCTCTATCTTCTATACGTTTTTGCCAAATGTAGGGCGATTTTAACTTAATACCGACAATACTTCGAACAGTATTCTCTAATTTTTTCTTAATATCAGTAATTTTCTTTTCAGTTCCTTTTGTTTGTTGTAATTGTTTTGTTAATACCTTTTTAGAAGGTGTAGGTAGAACTACATCTATTTCTTCTTCTTCTTCTTGCTCTTCTTCTATTTCTGGACTAATATTTAATAAATTTTGTGTAATTTGTTGAGGATTTACCTGAATCGTCGGTTTGATTGGTTCTGGAATAACTTCTGAACTTACTTCTGGACTTACTTCTGGACTTACTTCTGGACTTACTTCTGGACTTACTTCTGGACTTACTTCTGGACTTACTTCTGGTATTTTTTGTTTTTCTAGTATATTTGGATTTATTACAAATTTAGGTGACTCTTCGACAGGTTCTTCAACAGGTTCTTCAACAGGTTCCTCAACTGGTTCTTCTTCTATTTCAGGTGAAGTTACTAATGCCTGAGGATTAATATTAAACTTAGGTTGTTTTTCAACATCTTCTATTTCTCCAATATCTTCTATTTCTCCGATATCTCCTATATCTTCTAGCTCTCCGATATCTTGTATATCTCCAATATCTTCTAGTTCCTCTAAATCTTCTAAAGAATTGTTTAATGATTTTTGAGAAGAAACTTCTTTAGAAGATACTTGATTAGAAGATACTTCTGGCGAGGAATCTCCGCCCATGAAATCCATTTCTTCGGATACTTCTTCTTCTCCTTCGCCTTCGCCTTCTCCTTCTCCTTCTACTCCTAAAACTGTTAGTAATTCCGTCATTCGTCTATCATTTTCTTCTTTATCAAACACAATTTGTTCATCTTCGGTTACAAAGAATGATTTATTTTCGCCTACTTTTTTCTCAGAAGATGAAATAATATCTTCTACTTTGATATCCTTAATTTCAGCTCCTCTACATAAAGCTTGTATCTCATCTTCTGGATAAGTTGTACTCGTTGGATCTTGAGTTAATCTAACAAGTGTATCAACATAAATAGGTATTGTATCTAAGTAATTTACACTATCAATGCCATCTATTTGAATCAATAACTCTGATGTAAAAGGCTTTATAATCAATGTTGTTTTAAATCCAGGGTTATTTTTAATATCAATACCTTTTCGTTTTACACCCTTTTCTACTTCTAATTCACTAACAATATTTCTAACAAGACTTATAGCATCATCTTCACTAACATCTTCATATGATTCAACTAGTAATTTAACTATGTCATTAACATCTATATTTTGTTTCAGTTTATCTATTACAAACGCTTCTTGGCTTAAACGTTTATTAAAATTAGCTACACGTTTGAAACGAAGATTATATAAATTAGTTTCTATGCTATCAATATTAAATACACTTGTAATACATCCTTTTAATTGTTCTAAATCTAAACGTTTTGTAATCGCATACGTGGTTTCAAATAGTAGTTCTTCGATTTCTATATTTGTATCTGTAATCGATTTAAATGTAGCTAGTTTATATCCATTTTGTTCAAAAAATGGTTTTATTTGCTCTACTAATGGATTTATTATTTTTTGTAAAAGGATGTTAAGTAGTTCAAATCGTGTTTCGTAAGTTGCACCCATTCTAACAATATTTTGAAAGTTATTTAATGGATATACTATTAAACTACCATTTTCATGAAACTCGCATATAATAGTATCATTTTGAGTAATTTCTATATATACGGCTACACATGGAGTCTTCCCAATAGATTTTGATACACGAATAATAGAGGCTTTATTTAAATATGGTATTTTTCTACCATCATCTGTTAGTTTATCAGTATATAAACGATACATATTTTCATGCTTTGAAGATGGATTAAACTTAATTAAAGGTTGATTTATATTAGCATGTAACAGCTTAAAAATAATTTCTGTAGGTATTTTCATATTGAATTCTGGATACATTCCAAATCGAATATTTCTTATACCAGTCTTATCCAAATTTAATGAAAATACATCTGACTCTTCTTTCCCTTTATAAATATTATAAAACATATCTACGTTTTTAAACCCTTTAAATAAATCTGGAACATATATCGTCTCATTATCCCTTTTAATTAAATCTCCTATTTGATTATATAAATCTTCGTAACTATCGATTTCCTCTTTAAACAAAAAAGGAAAATATATTTTACTTGTATATTCTTGTGAAATATCATTATCTTCATCAAATTTAAATACGGATAAGCCTGTGCATGCGTAAATAATATTGTCATGAATTGCACCAGCATTTAAAAGCAAATGACTATTTAATGTTGTCATCTCATTTCTTGAACGCTCTAACAATTTATCATAATCGCTAACATAATATGGGTCAGTTATAAACGGATATAAACCTGTAACCATGAAAAATTTTTGACCCAAAGGTTTTGCTATGTAATACTTGTTGTTTTGTAAATTTAAATTTAATATATCATCATAAGTGTAACGTTCCTTATCAGGCAAGTTAAATGTAACAAGATTGCCATTTTGATCACGAATATTTAATAAAAACTGATTTAAACGAACTCGTGTTAGTTTCAAATTTTCATTTTGTGTTAGAATTTGATATAATAAAACTGGATTCACTTGTTCTTCTTTTAAAGAATATAAATATAAAGCATCTTTACTAAATTTATTTTCTTCATCTTCTGATAACGCATTTTTTGTAAGTTCAATTGTAACCTTTAACTTAATTGTTCCTATTGTATCATCTTCATGTATCGTTAAATCTGAAAATATAACTGGAATATACTTGTCATTTATTAATGTTTTTTCATATTCAGTAAATATTTTTGAAAATACTTCATTATTTGGCTCTGATTCATATAATTCTGAAATTTCTTCGGACTTATCACCATAAAATACTATTATTTTTGATACTTCGTTTAGTCCAGTTAAATGGTATACCTTAAATATTTGTAGTGATGTCATATATATAATTTATATTTAATAATATTTAATATTTCGTATTTTTATTAAATATAATTACTATGTTATTTTAAATCAAAAAATGGATTATCTGTTAGATCCATACCACAATACTCTTGTGGATTCTTCTTATAATCTACTGGAGTATATATATTTGCTGCTACCGCATTCTCTAACAAAAACTTGAAGTTCTGCCAAAATACTAGTTTATGACCTTCTTCTTTTGTCATTACATGTGCCAACTCATGTAGTGCTACAAATGTTAACGTGTTTAAGTCTATTAACTTTGTTTCATGCTTTTTCTTATTCAAACAAAATGCTATTTTTTCTCCCTTATTTTCACTATACGCAGTATATTCACTATTTGGCAACGTTTCGCTCACCCTTTTGGGGTCAAAGTTTTCTACCAATTGTTTGACTCGAGGATCATCTGGATACTTTTCACCCATATGTTTAACTAAAGTTTTACACTTGTTAGTTACTTTTGCTAAAAGGTCTGCCGAGTCCTTCATTTTTGAATGCTCTCTAACACAATATTTTTCTCCATCTACACTCGATACAATACACTTTAAATTAAAAGTGTCTGAATCTCTATAAATTTTTATACACACAATTACTATAAATGCTAAAATTACATAAAATAATATAGTCTCTTTATCCATATATATTATTTTATGCGATTATATTTTATTACAATCAATATATTCAATATTTTTTGACTTTTTTCACTTTTTTTGTCTTATTCTTTTTACTTTGTTTTTTTCCACCATATCCCATATAATGTCCTCTAATATCAGTCCTTCTCTTTTTTGTTGGACGATCATCAGGAGATGCGATATGTGTTCTTTTTTTTGTCGTTATCGGGCTTAATAAATTTGATCTTCTGATTCTTCTTATTTCTCTTTCAGATAACCACGTATCTGTTTCTTCATTAAATAAATTTGAACAACTTGAATCTATAATGACAACGTCTTCTACACCCTGCGACTTCAAATATTCAATTATTGTATTTAATTTAATTTTTTCTTCTTTTATTTCTGTTCCATCTTTATCTTTATAACTACTTTTTGTTGATAATATATTCATTAAATCTGGCTGTCCAACCACATTTAACGCCTTAATTACAAAATCATTTATAGTTATTTTATCTTCTGATGATCTTTCATATACTTTATTAATTAAATCGTCATTTGAATTAAAGATACTTATTTTATATGACAATTCATTTTTTCTTTGGTATATATATTCCATATTTTGATATCTTTCTTTATATTTTATATGTGACGTTTTCTGTAATTGAGGAATAATTTTTTGTTGTTCTTCTTTTACTAGAAATTTTATAACTGGCTGGATTGTTTCATAATATTCGTCCATATCGTTAGATTTCATTATAGAAGGAATTATTTTATTTAACTCTTTAATATAATCATCTACAGATGTTGGATGTAACATATTACATATTCCATATGATGTTGCGTTTATTTTTGTAATTTTCATATTTTCTGGCACTCTTAATATGCGATGAGTTCCTTTACTTACTGGTATACTTCCATGTGTTGTAATTGCTAATATAACTTTTTTTGGAAATACAGATTTTTTTGTTGTTTTCTTTTGTGACGATTTTTCAGAAGTTATACTCCAATCTGACTCATCTGGATCTGGTATAAACATATAATAATAATAGAAAAGAATATATAAAATTGATTTGAAAATTATATTCCTAATATTTTTCAAATTATGTTGCCATTTGAAAAATCATTTGCTTCACACGAAAAGGCTAATTTTTGGTCTTCTTGTAATGAAAAAGGTCCAGAATATTACGCACTAAATAGTCATAAAAAATGTTGGTTTGATTGTGATAAATGTAATCATAAGTTTGACATGCCATTATCTAGCGTTTCATCTAAAAATGCTTGGTGTAATTATTGTGCAAACAGAAAAATGTGTTATGAACAAAATTGTGTAATTTGTTTTAATAAGTCTTTTGCGTCACATGAAAAATCCAACTTTTGGTCTTATAAAAATGTAATTGAACCTAGAAAAGTATTTAAAAAATCCGCAGTAAAATATTGGTTTAAATGTAACAAGTGTTCAAATGAGTTTGAAAGTAAAGTATGTCATGTATCAGATGGGTCATGGTGTCCAAAATGTAGATATAAAACAGAAGACAAACTACATAAAATATTATTAGAATTATATCCAACCATTAAAGATCAATATAAGGCTGACTGGTGTAAAAATATTAAACATTTACCATTTGATTTTGTGTTGGAAGAATATAAAATTATTATTGAATTAGACGGCGAATCGCATTTTAAACAAGTTGCCAAATGGAAAACATTTGAACACAATAGATCTCGCGATTTATATAAAATGAAATGTGCACAAGAAAATGGTTTTAGTATGATTAGAATCTTACAAGAAGATGTTTATTATAATAAATATAACTGGTTACAAGAATTAAAAGATAATATAAATAAAATTATTGATGATAATAGGGTTCAAAATATTTATATGTGTAAGAATAATGAATATAAAGATTTTGATATTTAAAAAATTATGGTCTTAAAATTTTTTACTGAGGACCAGAACCTATCTCGAGAGGTGGTCTCATAAAATCCGGTTCAATTGTTGATTGTAGCCAGGGTCCCACGTTTAATTGAGGGTTAGGAGGTTCAGATCTAATTTGGAGGTTAGCGTTTCTTAAAGTTTGTCCAATAGTATCAATACCGATATGATATCCGGCTTTAAGGAGGTTAATGTTAGCAAGTTCGCCTTTGCCAGAGGGGTTTAATTCAGCCCATTGAGAGTTAACATCTCTGGGTAAGAGTTCAGAGGGATTTTGGATAGCGGGTTTGTTACAGGCGGAAGGGAGACCTTGTCCAGCAGTTACAACACCATTTGCGGAGGCGAATTCCTCATTTTGTCCATCAGGATTAGATGCTACAACTTGAGGGGCAGCGGGAGCGCTATAGGCAGGATTGGCATTTTTATCCATTCTTTCGAAAGACATGGAGCTCTTATCAGAGACATAAGTCATCAACATATAGATTAAATATAAAGCAATAGCGGCAACGATTAAACCGGCAATACCATAATCATTCCAAAGTTTTTTGATGGAAACACTCATTATATAAAATTAAATGATAAAATATTTTTGTAAGAATCTTACTAAATAAATATAAATATAAATAATGAGTATTTCCTAAACACTCATTATTTTGGTGGAATTTATTGTAATTCATAAAATTCTTGTTCGGAATCAGAATCGTTGTCACTAAAATTTTCAACTTCACTATCACTATCATCCATATCTTCTAACATATAAGTTTTCTTAATATTTTTGGCTTCTAAATATGCGTTAAGAGCAACTTTCTTTGCTTCTTTTGCTTTTTCTTTTGCTGCTTTATATATTTCATAATACACTTGATTCGGTTTTTTTAAAGTAATTGTATCTGAGTTATTTTCTAAATCAGTTGTAATATCAACTTCTTTTAATTCATCTATAACTGGTTTTTTCTCAGGTTCTAAATCTTCAAAATCTAATGTAATATTTTCTTCTAAATCTCCATCAGATATAGTTAAAGTAGTATTTAATGGAGGTCCTGAATTAGCTTCCGTATTTTTTCTTGTAATTTCATCCAAATCTTCTAAATCTAACACAGGAGTGTCTATAATAGGGTCAGAATTCGGTATAGGGTTAGGGCTAGAGATAGGAATAGAATTCGGTATGGGGTTAGGGTTAACTTCTTTATTTGTTTCCATACTTGTTAGTTGTTGTTCTCCTACATGTTTATTAGAAGTGTTAGGACGTTTAATAAAACAAGAGTCTAAAAATGGATCTGGACTAACAACCATTGCTTGCTTAATTTCGACTTCTATTTGAAAATTTCTAGATGTGAATTTGATTCCTTGAATTTCAATTATACATATTACATTTGTATCTGGTTTAATATCTTCAGAACTAATAATATCATCATTATCATTATAGATTTTAATATTTTGTTTAACATTACTTCTTAATAAATAAAATTTACCAGATTTATATACTTTAATTGGAGATGTAAATGCTGTCTCTATATCATTTTTATCTAAACTATTTTGAAACCATTCTTCTCTCTTTTGGAAAATAAGTTCTTGACATTTTTCTTCTAAATTTTCTATCCACTGAATAAAAATAGAATCATTGTTGGTAAACATTAAATCTGTATACATCTTTTTTCCACTTTTAATAAATCCTTGTTTAGTGAGAGATTTGGGAACTTGGACGCAAAATGGTTTGCTGTTATAGTAAATTCGGGTAAAATAAGCTCCTCCAGCAATGGAAGTAGGAGGTCCTAAATGTAGTTTAGAAAAATCAAAATCGATAGTTGGTTCAATAATTGTAATATCCATATTATTCAATTTAGAGATATTTATATTTATAATAACACGCAAAATATGTTTAGTTTGG
>Ga0255211_1000446_pt1 | contig 14852 bp, 3 predicted proteins | sample Miss_Yuk_RepB_8d_FD_183036 | JGI IMG/M metagenome (GOLD analysis project Ga0255211, IMG submission 183036) | Freshwater microbial communities from Mississippi River, Louisiana, United States - Miss_Yuk_RepB_8d | ecosystem: Environmental > Aquatic > Freshwater > River | place: USA: Louisiana...
GGAGATGAAATGAATTTACACATGCCACAAGACGAGGAGTCGGAGGCAGAATTAAAGAATTTGGCAGCGGTCCCATTTCAGATAATTAGTCCAGCAAACAATCAGTCGATTATTGGTATTTTCCAGGATTCGTTACTCGGGTCGTATCAGTTTACACGCGTGGGTGTGAAGTTCGATAGTCGTGCGGCGATGAATCTTCTCATGGCGCTTCAGACCGTGAATGAGTCGATGTTTAGTAACGTGGACGGTAACTTGTCTAATTTTCAAATCCTTTCGCAAATTATGCCGCCGATTACATTGAAATACAAGAAGAAACAGTTTGGCGAAAAGGAAGACTACAATACGTCCAATAACGTACTCGAAATTCGCGATGGACAGTACTTGAGGGGACAGCTCGACAAGGCGGTTTTGGGTTCTGGTACAAACGGTCTAATCCACCGAACATGCAATGACTTTAATAATATGACCTCGGCGAAGTTTATTGATGACCTTCAAAATATTATTACAGAATACATGAAAGTAAGTTCGTATAGTGTGGGGATTAGCGACTTGATTGCAAACGCAGAGACAAATAATAAAATTGCGGAGGTTATTGTATCGAAGAAAACGGAAGTGAAGGGATTAATCGACCAGTTACATATTGGTGTATTTGACAACAAGACCGGAAAAACGAACGACATTGAATTCGAAAACCAGGTTTCGAATATTCTTAATAAAGCTATCAATGATGCCGGTAAAATCGGTCTGGAAAGTTTGAGCAAGGATAATCGGTTTGTTACAATGGTAAATGCTGGGTCGAAAGGTTCCGAAATTAATATTTCGCAGATGACGTCGTGTCTGGGACAACAGGCGATTGATGGAAAGCGAATTCCGTATGGTTTTGAAAGCAGAACGTTGCCACATTTTACGAAATATGATGACTCGCCGGATGCTCGTGGGTTTGTGGAGAGTTCCTTCATTAGTGGGTTGCGCCCTGAGGAGTTGTTCTTTCATGCGATGGCGGGTCGTATTGGTCTGATTGACACCGCGGTAAAATCTGTTACATGGGAGACGCCGATAATTATTGTAGAAGATAAAGTTCCCAAATACGTGAAGATTGGAGAATGGATTGATGCGCGTATGAAAAATACGGAGAGAATTCAACACATGAAGGAAAAAAATATGGAATATCTCGAGATTGACGATAGTGTTACAATTTCAACAATGGATTATAATGGAAATATGTCATGGGGTAATATTACAGCTGTAACGCGTCACGACCCTGGAAATGTATTATATAAAATTACTACACATGGTGGAAGAAGTGTAATTGTTACTGAGAATAAATCGTTATTGGTTTGGAAACCGGAGTTGAATCAATTTCGTGAAGAATATACCGAAAAGATTAATGTGGGTGACTTTGTTCCTGTTGCTAAGAACATATGTACATGTAACAACAAAAATATTGAATTAGATTTAAAGTATACTTATGATGTCGGAGTTAAAGAAGGATTATGTATAGCTAACTGTGATAACAATATAAATATTCCCGAATATGCATATATCGCTAATGATGAATATGTAAGAGGTATACTATGTGGATACTTATCTACGGTTGGTAATATTTCAACGGATGATGCAATGATAGAATGTTCATCTAATAATATTCGTCTTATTGAAGATTTGGCTTTTCTGTGTTCTCGTTTAGGAATTCACGCTCATATTAAAAATGAAGTAGTTGATTCAAAAATGTCTGCTTCATTGGTAATAAGTGGAGTTGATTTTAAAGCATTTTCAGAGCAAGTAACACTTCTTCATGATGAAAAAAATAATAAAATGAAGTCAATTGTTTGGAAAGATAAATTAGACAAAGTTGTTCGCCACAACGATGTCATATTGGATGAAATTGTTTCAATTGAAAAAGTAGACCCTGCGCTTCATCCCAAAATGTATGACTTGACAATTCCCAAAACGCTCAACTTTGGACTGGCAAATGGTCTTCAAGTGCGCGATACGTCTACCACAGGGTATATTCAGAGACGATTAATCAAGGGCTTGGAAGATTTGAAAGTTGGGTATGATATGACGGTGCGAAATAACAAGGAGAGAATTGTACAATTTGCATATGGCGATGATGGAGTAGATACGGTAAAAGTAGAGAACCAGTCTATTCCTCTGGTAACAATGACGCTGGATGAAATATATGCGCATTATTATGTTTCGACGAACGACGATAAGGATAGTGTATTGATGACTGTATTTACAAAAACGGCTGTGACGAGAATGAAGAAAAGCGTAAAAGAGTTGGAAATGAAGACAAAATACTATACGGATATGATGATAGAAAAGCGCGATGAAATAGTTAAGAATGTGTTTAAGATGCGCGATAACAAGAACGTTCATATGCCGGTGTGTTTTACGCACATTATTAATAACGTACAAGGAATGCAACATATTACGAAAAACTCTATGGTGGATATTACACCGCTTGACGTATACGACATGATTGAGGATAATTATAAAGTACTCGAAAGACTGTATTATGCGCCGCCAACACAGTTATTTAAAGCAATGTATTATTACTATTTGTCTCCGAAAGAATTATTGGTTATTAAACGTTTCAACAAGAAGGCGCTTACCGTTTTACTGGAGACGATTACTTTGATGTATAAACGCGCCCTCGTTGCACCAGGTGAGATGGTTGGCATGATTGCAGCACAGAGTATTGGAGAACCGACTACACAGCTTACGCTAAATACATTTCATAGTGCTGGTGTTGCATCAAAGTCGAATGTTACTCGTGGTGTGCCGCGTATTGAGGAAATTCTATCATTGTCGGAAAATCCGAAGAACCCGTCGCTGACGATTTATATGAAAAAAGATGAAGAACTAGATAAAGAATTGGTGCGAGATAAAATTCCAAGTATCGAGTTGACGATTTTGAAAGAAATTGTCGAGTCTGTTGAAATATGCTTTGACCCCGACGATATGAATACTTTGATAGAACAGGATAAAGATATTATGTCGCAGTATTTCGAGTTTGAAAAAATGGTGGATGAATGTATGAGCAGCAGTACCGAACAAATGATGAAAAGTGTTGCAGGAACTGGGGCAGGAACAGGAACTTTGGAAAACCCAAGCGCAGTGGCGGCGGAGGCAGCATCATTACCCGAAGTATCTGCGTCGGGTGCATCGGGTGCATTGGGTGCATCAGGTTCTGCTCCCAATGAAAAGTCGAAATGGATTATTCGAATGACGATGGACCGTGAGGCAATGTTGGATAGAAAAATTAGCATGGACGATATTCACTTTGCGCTTAAAAATATATACACCGACGAGATTACATGTATGTATGCTGACTACAACTCCGATAATCTGGTATTTCGCCTCAGGTTGAATAATGTAATTACCAATTCAAAGAAGAAGAACAATAATCCTTTGTCGCTTGACCAGTCTGACCAAATTTACATCCTAAAGAATTTTCAAGATAGTATGTTGAATAATATTGTACTAAGAGGCGTGAAGGGCTTGTCAAAGGTGTTGCTTCGTAAAATCACCGACTCGGTCGTTAAGGTAGACAGCGCTTATACGAAGAAAGAGACATGGGTACTTGATACGACTGGAACAAATTTGATTACGGCACTGTCGCTTGATTATATTGACGTTACAAGAACAATCAGTAATGATATTCAGGAAATTTACAATGTACTTGGAATAGAAGCTGCGCGTGTTGCCATCTTTAATGAGCTGTCAGAGGTGTTAGAGTTTGATAATACATACATTAACTATCATCATTTGATTATGTTGGCAGACAGAATGACGGCAAGTGCAAAGATGGTTTCTATATTTCGGCACGGGATTAACAATGACGATATTGGTCCTATTGCGAAAGCGTCGTTTGAGGAGACACCGGAAATGTTTTTGAAAGCGGCGAGACATGCCGAATTGGATGAGATGCGCGGAGTATCTGCAAATGTAATGTGCGGACAAGAGGGTTACTTTGGAACGAGCAGTTTTCAAGTACTCCTGGATATGAATAAGATGATAAAATTTGGCGGTGAAGCAAAATACAATATTACAAACGCAAATGACGAAATTGATAAAGCATTTGAAATGGAGAATCCTGATGATGTATGTTCGATTGGAAACTTGTCGATGAATGTCACTGTGTCTAGTATCAAGAAAGAAAACCTCGGAAGAGTTAAAATGAACTACGATATTGGGTTTTAGATATAATTGCGATGCTATAATCGTATGACGGTAATATAAATATTCATGCAAAATATTATTTTTTATACATATAATATTTTACTAGATAGTATTGAATTAGGTGGTATTGCATTAGATATCTTCAGATACTTCTGGTATATCGGATAATTCCGGTTCTTCTTCAGGTTGACCTACTCCAAATAATGGAAGTTTTGAAGGGGTAATATTTAATTTACTTAATTTTTTCAGTTTTGGTTTTTTGGTTGGTTCTACCAAAGCCGACGACGTTGTAACTGCCCCAGGTTCTTGTTCTTCCGGTGATAGGTTTAAAGAAGATACATTGATACCTAGTCCTTTCCCTTTTTTCCTTGGTAGTCGTTTTTGTGTTTTTTGCACTGCAGCACTCGGCTCTATTCCAGAAGCTTCGGTTGAAAGAGCAGCCGAAATATTAATCTTAGGGATTTTTTTTACAGACTTTTTCATCTTTTTACCAACAACAGACGTCAAACTCATATCCCCAATGTCCTCTTCTTCTTGTGTATCAAAGGATATACCTGTCCCAACCGAAGAAGAATCATCCATCCTTCCTTTTTTGGAAGGCGGTTTAAAATTTTGTATAAATTGCATAATACTTTTTTTATACCTTATCGATTCTTTCATTTGCGAACTTTCATCATCTTCGCTGTGCGCTGGTCCTTCGGGGTCGATATATTGCGTAGACTGTTGTTGAATAACTGTAGACTGGAAACTATGAGTAAGAATATTCATGGGTATATAGTACTCGTTTGCTGTCGTCGGTTCACTAGTTTCGCTAGTTTCGCTACGTTCACTTTCAAAACGTTTCGACTCTTTTCTAAAAATAATACTATACGCTGGAACAACATTCGCTTTAATTGACGGTGCTACAATAAAATAGTATCCCTGTACATTCGACGATTTTTCTATGTCAACGGCAACATCATATGCCGATTGACCCATAACAGGTAGTTCTTCGTCGCTATCTGCTGATTTTTTACCCATCCCCATGCCCATCCCCATCCCCATGCCCATGCCCATTCCCGGTTCTTCTCTTATATTTTCTGAAATATTTTCTTCAAAATAGGTTGTAAGAATCGAGTATTCGTCTTTCGTTTCAATAAGGGATTTATTAGGATAATATAAAATAATAATAGGTACTTTGTAGTAAGTTGCTAAAATCCAAATATCAAGACGCGTTAAATGATAAGATTCGAAGAAAGGAAGCGTTTCAATAAAGTTGTCATCATCATTTGCTGTAAATTTTATTCTATATTCATCGGCGATTGACTCCATGCCATAGTACTTTAACAGCTTTGCAAATCTTTCTTTTATACCCTCTGTATACTGTTTATCAATTGCATCTATATAAAATTGTGCAATAACAATTTTAAGATGGTTTATTGTAATCGTTTCTAGTCTTTTATACTGTCTTCTCTTTGCTTCAAGTCTCAAAATAAACAATATAATTTCAAAAGAACACCTCGGCGAATTTGAGTTGAACTGTAACATTTCCAGTTTTTGTGTTTGTTTGGAACTAAAATATTTACGATATTCTTGTGTTAAAAATATTTTTTCAGTTGTACACTTTACATGTTGTGATGAAGGCGAGTCGTAGATGCTTTCGTATAGTTCCGATAGCAATGGTTCTGCAGTATCGTATGTGTTAAAGTTCGCGTATTCATTTTCGGGAACTGGTTCCAAGTTGTCCAAGTAGTCTTCGCTAAGCATAGTATGCGATAATATAATCTCATCTTCTCTTAAATTATACTTTACGTTTATTAGAGGAAATATGTTACGGTCAAACATAAAGGCACGTATTCTATTGTATCGCAGAATCTCGTCCGCCATTCTAGCAATATACATTACTTCGTTATTTTGAGACGGATTCAGTAAATTCATTCTAGGTATAACAAGTTTACAGCGCCCCTCTTTATCCGTCTCCTTTATACAGTATTTGGTTTCTGTGCATGTTTTGGGATTTTTATTCGTTATGCAAGATGTAGTGATTTCACTTATATTTTTTAATAACTCTTCGCTATAGTGACCGTCACTGAATGTTACGTATTTTGATACAAGTTGTCTTATAAGGTTTTGTAGACTATTTAACTTAATTAAATATAGCATGTCGTTTCGTTTAATTGTCGATAGCATCGACTCTTTTATTTCTATATTTTCGAATTTATGTAGTAAAATGCGAATGATAGTTCTAAACACATTATAAAAATTATTTTCCAAGTATATATACTTTACATATTTTTCTCTATCAGGGTCACTTTTAAGTCTCGAGTTAATTTCAGTGTCGGCAATATTATAGTCACTTGTATTTATCACAGGTATATTAAATATTCCGTCTGTTCTTTTACTCTCCGAATCGTCAATACGCGTTGATATAAATTGGTCCGTTTCTGTGATAATGCCTGCAATTTTCCCGTCGTCGATTACTTTGAAACGAGGCAAACAAGGTATTTTAATTTTACTATGAACATAGTGAAGAAATGTGACGGTTTCTTCATAGGGTCGCCACAATGATTCATCGTCAATATAATTTATTTGTGGTATTTGTTTATCTAGTGCAGATGGTTCGCACATTACGATACCTGCATAGTTTTCATTCGTTGTTTCGTCTTCTTTTTCTATGAATATGCCGATTACCCTTCCATCATAGTTCAAAATCTGGTTTAGTATTGTGAATCCGCCTCTGGTAACCCTTTCTTTCAACTCATATAAGTGTATGTTTCTGCCAAACTCGTATAATTTGGGGAACTTCTTTGATGCGTTTGCTGTCCCTTCGCGCGGAATACTGTTGTACGGTTTACATTGTCCGTCATATGCAGATTTGATGTTTGTTATTATTTTTTTAAGAACTGGAGGAAGAGCAGCTTCTTTCACTTCGACCCCACTTTCGTTTACATACTTGCGTAGTGCAGTACTTTTAATATTAAACAAACATGTAAGTTTACGCGGCTTTAGTTCACGGACTTCATATATGGGTTCAAAAATATTCGTGTTTTTGATAGTTCGTTTTATTAATATTGCGGTTTGTCTGTTACTATTAAAAAAGCCACTTGAGTAATGATTTGTTGGACACAAAACTTCAATATTATTTGTTATATCTCTATTTGATATTTGTAGTATAATGAGGTTTATACCATCCTTGAATAATTTTGGGTTTGGTGTGCTGATAATATCCCATAAATATTCATGGTCAATATATATACTTTTATTGGTTATATATTTTTTAAAATTTTCAAAAGAACATACAACCTTTTTGAAGAAAATAAACTGCGCATCCGTGTCTTCCATTTTTGTGATTGATTTAAAAATAGCTGAATCTCTATATTCAAAATCGGGTTTTTGTAGCATTAACCTAAATACAGCATCGTCTACGACACATATATCTTGTACTGCTTCTGGTTCTGGCTGTTGTGGAGGCTGTTTTCGTGCTTGTGACTGTGGTGTGGCAGGTATCGAGGTTTGTATATCCGCTACATCTTCGGCTACATCTTCGGCTACATCTTCGGCTGATGTCTTTGATTTTGCTTCAGGTTTAACATCGCTTTCGCTTGACTCAATATCCGTATTTTCTGGATTCGCAGGATTCGCTGAGGGATTTGCAACAGAACTAACATCTGTATCTGAAACAAAATCTAGTAAATCTTGTTCTCCACCTTCGTCTCTACCTTCGCTTTCTTCTTCGCCTGAACTAGCACCCCCGCTCAGTTCTACATCACTAACACTTGACCTAGGAGTATCGGATGGTGTATCTACCGATTCTTCTCGTGAATCTCTAGAGACACCAAATCCTTTCCCTAGTTCTTCATCGCTTTCTTCACTTTCAATGCTTTCGTCGTCTTCGTCACCTCGCTTATCTTCTTTTTTATTTGATTTATTTACTTTTTGCTTATAGTTGAATATATTGACAAGTGTCCCGTTTTGGTATGTCATAAATGTATCAATATCAATTGCATCTACAATTATTTTTTTCATTTCGAAAATTGAAATTTTACTAAGTTTTCCTGTAGTTTTTTCAATGTATTTTGAATATATATCAGCAACCGAACCTATAAAACTTTGATTTTTATTATTTTCGCCTACTTGGGCGCTAGTTTGAACTCCTTTTTGTAGTAAACAAGAAACACCGCTTTTTAATACAGTACTTTTATCATTTAGTGTGCATGTTTTCATGCTTTGTGAAAAGAAAGCCTGTAGTTGCGGCAATAAGTACCCGTAAACACCATCGGGTAATTCCGCACTACGTTCGGGACCTAAAATAACAAACTCTTTTTTAGCTGCAACTGTTTTTCTCATAGCGCTAGTAGCGGCTTCACTTAAACTGAGTCGCGAGGCAGGTGTTGCTGGAACTGAAAGTTCTTGTTCTTCTTCTGGACCACCTTCTTCTCCTATATCTACATCTTCGCCTTCTTCGGTTAACCTAGCAAGCGACTCGCGAATAGCTTGGGACGTTAATCGTGGTTGTTGTTTTTTTTGTGGTTCTATTCCTGCTTCTGTTGCTTGTGCTTCTGTTGCTTGTTCTTCTGTTGCTTCTGCTTCTTCTTCGTCGTCACCTTCTTCTAGAGCGCTTCTACCTAAACCACGAACACGTCTTACGGGGCGTGCTTTAAATGCGGCATCTTTTCCTTTACACTCAAAACTTTTCGTATTAGGGTTACGTTGATTATGAACGGTTATACTAGGACAACCACACGCCTGTCGTGCATTATTTTGCATATCTTTTGCAAAGTTTTGACTATTGAAACAACATGGTATGCAATATTTACTTCCTGCATTTTCTTTACTGTTCACAAACCCGGGTGATTGTGACTTATACTCTCCTGTTTTTTTGTCTATATGATATTTATCTTCTGTAAACTCGAAAATGTATTTACCTTTGGGAATTGTTTCTGCACCTGGTGGTATAACGACGTCGCCTTCTTTTGCTTTTATTTGTTCTACTTCTTCATGTGTTAAACTTACATTCTTTTTCAAGTCCCAATATCGTGGACATATGTACCAAAATTGTTTACTTTTAGATGACCCGTATTTCATAGCTCTGTCATACGAACCAGCGTGATTTTCGTCAATATGTTTCTTTTCTTCATCCGTCAATATAATTGGCTGTCTTCTCACATTCCAAGGACACGATCTTGAATACTCTTTTACATTTCCTTCTGTATTTTTTGGAAACAATACAGGGTCTAACGAATATAATCTTTGAAAAACAGGATTTGGGTTCGCTAATTTCGCACCAGTAATATCACGGGTTACTGTACCTCTTTGAAATAGTGTTACACCTTCGGCTGACTCTTCGGGTGAAGATGATGAAGCTGCTGCTGTTGCTGCTGTTGCCGCAGATGCTTTTACCTTACTAGCTAGCTGTAACCCTGCAACATTGATAGACTTTTTTGGTAGTATTTTTGGTTTTGCTATTGGTTTAGGTGTCTTGTCTTGTTCGGATGTATCTGAACTCAACGATGGTAATTCTACATCAGATATCTCACCTTTTTCTTGTTCTTCGTCACTTGAACCACCGCCTTCGATTTCAACATCATCCTCATCCTCCTCGGACCCAAACTCCATATTTTCAATTACATCTCCTTCTTCTTCCTCTCCTTCCTCTTCTTCGCTTTTATCACTTTCATCGTCGCTATTTTCTATTTCAAAATCATCTATCTTTTCTCCTTCTGCTTCTTCCTCTTCGCTTTCCTCTTCTTCGCTTTCTTCTGCTTCTTCCTCTGCTTCTTCCTCTTCCTCTTCCGCTTCCTCTTCTTCGCTTTCTTCGGAATCTTTAGGTTCTTCACTTTCTATTTCAAATTCATCTATCTTTTCTCCTTCTTCTTCTTCTTCTCCTTCTTCTGCTTCGCTTTCTTCTTCTTCTCCTTCTTTAGGTGATGGTACTTTTGGGACAGTTTCAGACTTTTCGCTACTTTCACTACTTTCACTACTTTCACTAGTTTCTTTTATCGAGTCTTCTTCGCCTTCACCTTCGCCTTCGCCTTCATCATCGCTACCAAAGAAAATATCCTCTAAATCAGCATCATCGATTTTCTGCAAGTCTTCGGGTCTAGAAAAATTTTCAAAAACAAATGAATCATCTACTGGATTTGCTTCAGCCATCATTGTATTATCTGTAAGAACGGATTTATCACCTTGCACAACAAACTCTTTAACTTCTTTAACTTGTCCTTGTTCTTTTGAACTAAATGACCGTTTACATAACTTTGTAATTTGTTCTTCAGAAACATTTGTATTTGGTTGGGATTTTTTATAAAGCAGTAATCTTAAAAACGAGTCCACCATTTTTTCAATATGTTCCAGATAGTAAATATTATCAATGTTCTCGATATTTATTTCAAAGTTACCATTGGTTACTATCTGATATTGAATAATAGACGTGAAAAATCCAGGATGAACATTGACTTTTATTTTAGTTTGTTTACTTAACTCCGATAGCTGTAACTGGTCTAATACATTTGAAACACGTCTTACAGCATCTGCGTATGATAAATTTTGATAGTTTTCCATCAGCCCCGTTACTACATCAGCTTGATAACTTGATTTAAGAAACTGTTGCATAATAAATGCATCAATACTTTCCATTTCATTATAATTTGAAACACGTTTGTATCGCATTATAATACGCTGTCCTTCTTTATAGTCTATTACATTAAATATACTAGATATACAGCCCATATTTTCGGGGATGTTGAATTTGAAGTCGTGAGGTAGTTTGAGAAGTGTTTTATGTTTTATTTCTCGTATGACAACATTTTTTGAATAAAGGCTTTGGAATGTAGTCATTGAATAACCATACTGTTCTATAAACGTGGATACTTCTTGTATAACAGGGTTAACGCTTTTCATAATAATTTTTGAGATGTGGTTATCACTAAGAGGATTTTCCAAGTTGAATGATATAAATACGCTACCATGGTTATCAAATTCGCATTTTATCGGAATTTTATAATCTCTTACATATTCCCCATTAGAGTATTCTTCATGTATCATATGTATTAAAACCATGACGCGCTTCTCTTGTTGTGTTTCTTTCATTATTTTTTTAATCTCTGATTTTTTAAGGTATGGAATTCTTTTTCCGCTTCTTGCGACCTTGTTTGCATACAGTCTATACATTTTTTCATCCCGCCTACTTCTTGTTAACTTGATAAGGGGTTTTTCATCCGTCGTGTGTATTATTTTGAACAATATATCAATTGGTATATTAACAATAGAATCGGGTTTGATTTCTAGCTCAATATATGAAATACCATTTTTAATATATTTCAAGTCTCTGTCTTTTTCTTGTTGGTAGAATACGTCATAAAACAAGTCTACATTTTCTACAAGGTCTTTATATGACTTATCATTTATCAATTCCGATGTAGACTGTTGTAGTTCTTGACGATTTTGTTCCAACACATCGATTGTTGTGTATTGTTTTTCTGCTAAATATGGGTAGTATATTTGCATCATAGTATCTGGTGTTAGTAACTCCGCATCTTCTTTTTCTAATTGTTCATTAAACATATTGATATACTCTAGTACATCGGTAGCAAGACATAAAAATATCGTATTGCAAATAATTGGTTCATAGTCTAATAATATTGTCTTGTTTGTCGTGGAAATGATGTTTTTTGCTTTGTCTTTTAAAAATTTATCTATTTCTACGACGTTAAACGGATTAATGGTAAATGTATATTCGTGTTGGTTGTACGTTAGTTTTTGTCCAACGGAAATATCTTCTACTAGTGGAATAATAGACTCTTCGACTATTTCTTCGCCGCTTTCTTCGCCGCTTTCTTCGCCGCTTTCTTCGCCGCTACTTGTATCTTTCTCTTTTTTGTATCTAAAGAAAAGTTCTACTATATCTTCGTATGTATATATATCTTTTAGTTCATCCTTATTTGTTCTTAAAATAAGTTCACATTCCGGTTTTAGTGACCATCTATGAGAATTTGTTAAAAAATGAATAAGAGATGCTCTTGTTATTGTAGATGTGTCGTTATTTGATAGCTTATTGTATAACCTTGTAGGAGTATAGTCTATATTTCTTTTACAAAACATATAAAGCTCATCAAATGATGGTAAATTCTCCATTTTCATATTTGAAATGATTTTCTTCTTCACTGTTTCAATCGTATCATCTCCATATAGTCTATCAAATGAGAAATCTACTGATATCTTATATGTGAAAATATTTTCTAATTCTGTATTACTAAATATATCATTAAAAAATATATAATCTTCGTCTAATGGGTTTTCTTCTATTTCTTCGCCTTCTTCGCCTTCCTTTGACTTGAATTTTTTATCTACGTATACTTGAAATTTTCCTTTTAGTTCGTCTACAGATATTTCCCATATTTTTTTTGTTACTGGATTTGTTCTTCCATAAAAGACAATAATTTTTGCAGGAACTTGGTCGCCATCTATAAATGTATTATTTATATAACTTAACTTATATATATCTTTTTTTATTTTATCATCCATGGTATATATAATATATATATTAGAGAATATGTTTATATATTAGAGAATATGTTTATATATTAGAGAATATGTTTATATATTAGAGAATATGTTTATATATTATTATATATAATGAAACTAAAGTTAATCGTAGCAATGTGTAAAGGTAATGGAATCGGTTTTCATAATAGTATACCATGGAAGATAAAAAAAGACTTGCTTTATTTTTCGGAAAAGACAACAGGTACATACGGAACACATTTGAAAAATACTCAGAAAGGAATTGTAAATACTTCGGCAATAGTTGATAAAAAAGTAAAAAAGAATGCAATTATCATGGGAAAAAATACATGGCTCTCTTTACCAAAGTATCCTGCACCGCTAAAAAATAGAGATAATATTATTCTATCATCAACTATTCCAGAGAGTATCACACATAGTTTCGATTCTTTTTTTGAGAATAATTTTGATTTAACTATTCATTTATCATCAATCTCTCGTGTTATAGATTTTTGTATGCTTCCATCTTCTGTCCTTGTTGGGGAGAGCAAGATATATGAACTCTTCGAAAAACATGAGATGTTACAGATGCGTGAGATTAATCGAAATTCGATGATACAAAATAATAAATCAACATACGATGATGTATGGATAATTGGTGGAAGTAAAATATACGATATTTTTATTCATGCAAATGTGAAAAAAGAGATAAACATGTTAATAAATGATTTTTACATTACATATATTGATAAATATTACGAATGTGATACATTTTTTCCTAGCATAGAAAATATGAATCTTTATTATATTTCTTCATTTTCAATGTGTGAAAATATAGACGAGAATAGTGGGTTGCGTGTACCTGTATATTATATCGTATTTACGCGAATGGATTATGGTAATGAGAATGACAGTGACGGTGATGATAGTACAAAAAATATACAGATAAAGTATATAGAACATGAAGATAAGGGTAAATATTATTATTATTACGCAACAAAATGCGGTAACTGCGACTTTATAACGAGCGAGAATATTGCCTCATTCATGTGGTGCGTTACAGCGTGCTAGAGTGAGACACATGTTGCAAACGTGTTTATTCTAAACAGTAAATACTCGATTTGGTACACAACTTCCACAGTCTCTTTTTTCTGTATCAGGAGAACATCTTTGGTATGAAGATAGCTCATTCGCGAGACGAGGATTATTCTTTAAATTATTTTCAAACTTTTTAGTATCACATACCCAAGGACAGTCGTATATCGTAGTACCAGATTCGTCTACAGTTTGCTCGCATTTTTTTTTATCTACATTATCAAGTCTGACACATCCGGTTAAACATTGGTTTTGAAAAAACCCCGAGAAGTGTGAAAGCAAACTTGAAATGCGTGGATTAGAAGTGTCTAAATCAACATCTAAACTTAACCCTTCTATCAACGATGTATGAATCGAGTTTATGTATATTTGATATAGTAATATACCTATACCGAATGTAAATATAAATAAAAATAGAAAGTATTTGCTTTTGAAAATGTTTGAATTTATTTTTGTAAAATTCATACTATATTATATTATATATAACGTCTATAAAATCTATATAATATATTAGTGAAATTTATTATAACAGTTCTTATAACACTTCTTATAACAGTTCTTATACTGTTTATTTTTTAAATAAGGGGCTTTCATTGATTATCATACTGCAATAAGAAATGGGATGTTTGGAGTAGTCTACAGCGGTATATACATGACATCGGACTGCATTTTCGAGGAGAAATTTAAAGTTGTTCCAGAATTCTTCTTTGTGTCCGATGCTTTCTGACATTGTATGAGCAAGTTCGTGTATAGCTACAAACGTGAGCGTATTTTCGTCAATTAGTGTATCTCCTGTTTTTGTAGTGTTTAAACAGAAAGCTATTTTTTCTCCTTTATTTTCACTGTATGCAGTGTGTTCACTTTCCGGGTCATTTTCAATGATTGTTTGAGGGTTGAAATTTTTCACCAGTCGTTGTACATTTTCATACGTTGGGTATGTTTTCTGCATAAATCCGACAAGTTTTTTCATTTTTTGAGTAACAGTTGCTAGTAAGTCAGCCGCCATTTCAAGTTTAAGTCGTTCGCGAACGCAGTACTTATTTCCATCTACATTTGAAGTAATACATTTTAAATGTGACATATCTGAA